>JABLTR010097847.1_pt1 | contig 32470 bp, 33 predicted proteins | sample 7160071 | NCBI WGS metagenome assembly JABLTR01 (sample SAMN14651230, study PRJNA627086) | human gut metagenome | isolation source: feces | host: Homo sapiens | reverse complement strand
TTGCTGTGGGTGGGATGAGAAGTTTATGCCCCGAAGGGGTAAATCCCACCCACTCCGCCAAACAACATCCATCCCCATCCGGGGATGGATGTTGTTTTTTGCTGTGGGTGGGATGAGAAGTTTATGCCCCGAAGGGGTAAATCCCACCCACTCCGCCGGTCTTCACACTTCCGAAACTAGGCGAGCAACGGTTGCCCCTACGTTCAGGATCGATGTGTGATAGAATTCGTAGGGGCGGGCATTGCCCGCCCGTTTTCTTTGCACCCCCATTCTTTTCTTTCTCTTTTGGAGAAAGAAAAGAACCGCCATCGCGTCAGAAGAAGCCTGCTCCGTTCCGCTTCCGCCTGACGGCGAAAGTTCCACATCCGCAGTCTCCTTCTTCCTTTCCGAAGGCCGACCGCTGCGCTGGGTCGCAATTTGGTTTTGGAGGATTCCGCCGCGCCGCACGCTATCTTGATGATGGCGGGCATTTGACTTTTCACAGATACGGTTCGCAGGGGCAGTGGGAGATTGAGGGGGCAGAAAAAGGAACCTCCGGTCCCCGGAGGTTCCTGTTTTACGCTTTTTTCCGTTTCCAGGGCTGGAAGGAGATCAGCCACGCGACGGCGCTATACGGGATGGCGACGAACATGTCGAGGATCGAATGCTGCTTGACGAAGACCGTCGAGATGCAGATGAGCACACCGAGTGGGATCATGACCCACTGCAAATGCCGCCTGCGCAGCCCCGGCGATTCGCAGCAGGCCGCGACAAGGCCCACGCAGCCGATGACGTGCATGCTCGGGCAGACGTTGGTATTCGTGTCGGCGGCATAGATACGGCTGACCATCCAGGTAAAGACGTTGTGGCGCGGGAACTCGGCGGGACGGAGATCCTGTCCGTTCGGGAAGATCCAGCAGACAACGATCGCCGAAACGAGTCCTGCCAGCACGAACCACATATACTTCCGGAACGTCTCCACGTCGTAGAATGCCAGATAGACCGTCATCAGGAACAGCAGCGGATGCCACATGCAATAGGGCACGATGAAGTATTCGCAGAACGGAATTTTATCATCCAGCGGCAGATACGAGACCCAATAATCCGTTGTGACGGCATGCTCTACAACAACATAAAGGATCAGATAGAGGATCCAGAATGAGAGCATCCAGAGATGCCGGTAATCAGATACCGTCCCCAGTTTCGGGAGCGTCAGTTTTTTCTTCATGGTCTGCGGTGTCATCCTCTCTGATGGTGGGAATGAATTGGCGGACAAACGTGCCCTGGCCGCGTTTTTTCAGGTAGAAATAGCCGATGACGCTGAACGTGACAGCGCCGACAAAGCTGACAAACAGATCTTCCATCGTGTCGTAGAGGCCAATGTCGAGATAGCCGCCAAGTCCCAGATCGACGCCGTTGATCGATGCGGACTCGATGTTCGAGATGACGATGGGGATATTGCGGTTCGTCTCGTCGAGCATGACGCTCGAGATCGTATGCACGACGGTGTCCTTCTGCATATCGAGCAGGAAGATCCGGTCAGCGGCGAACTCGACAAATTCCCACAGCACGCCGACGGTCATCGCAAAGCAGAAGGCCGCGATGGCCACATAGAGCGGTGAGAGCTGGAACTTGATCTTTGCATCACGGTTTAACAGGTCGACAAGGGAAAAGCCGACCGCCGCGGCGAGGAAGCCGCTGGTGGTGTGCAGCATGGTGTCCCAGTGGGGGTATTCTACGAAATAGCATTGCAGCTCACCGAGAATCTCTGCCGCAAAGATAAAGAGCAGAATGATGATTTCCAGCGTGTCCGGCAGCTCGAAGCGGAACTTTTTCTGTAAAAAAACCGGGAGCAGGAACAGCACCAGCACCAGCAGGCAAATGAACACACTTTCATATTCCTGCCGCAAAATAGCAGAAACCATCGTCACGAGGACGATCAGACGCAGGATAAGATATACTGCCGTTACGCGGGGGCGGCGCTTGGCTTCCAGCTTCAGTTCCTGCCAGGCCGCATGCGGGCCGCTGCCTTTTTTCACGCAATCCACTCCTTACAATCGTATAGGAAATAGTATCGCATTTTTAGGAAAATTTCAATCTCAAATTTTTGAATTTATTGTGAATCCGCGTTTTTCTTCCGGCGGAAGAAAACGCCCTCCACCCGCTTGTAGAGCAGGAACGTCAGCACCGAGACGGCCGCACCCTTGATGAGATTGAACGGCACGATGCAGAAGAGGACGAGCGTCTTGAGATCGGTGACGGAGGGGAAGATGGCCGTGCCGGCGGCGATGATGCTCTCGAGCGGCATGTGGAACAGCTTGACAAACTGCGGAATCAGATACCACGCATTGAACAGGCTGCCGAACACCGTCATCACGAGCGTGCCGAGCGTGAGCGACCAGATCGCGCCCTTCTTACTGAGCGTCGCCTGATAGCAAATCGACGCGGGCAGCACAAACGAGCAGCCGACAAGGAAGTTCGCGAGGTCGCCGACGAAGGCCGTCGACGTGCCCTTGATAAGCAGCTTGAGCAAAATTTTCAGAAACTCGCAGACCACGCCGCTGACCGGGCCGAGATAGAATGTGCAGATCATGACCGGCAGCTCGCTGAGGTCGAGCTTATAGAACGACGGCGCGATAGGCAGCGCGAAATCGAAGATGTGCAGGACGGCGGCAATGGCGGAGAACATGGCGATGCAGGTGATGGTGCGCGTGGTGTTCAGGCGGTGGCGCTTTTTCATCACAAGGCGCTCGGACAGATCTGCCGACAGAATGAGCGCCGCCGTCACCACGAGGCAGACGAGCACAAAGGAGAGGTTTTCTTTCAGGCTTGCGAAAAAGTTTGTCATAATGTCCTTCTTTCCCTTCAGGGGAAATAAAAAGACCTGAAGTTTCCACTTCAGGCATTGGGAGTTGGTGGCGATCCCGCCGGGGATGCCGTCATCTTCTTCCATCCAGACTATACTGTCGGTACCGGAATCACACCGGTTCAGCTTGCGCTCGCGGACTTTACCGCCGGTCGGGAATTACGCCCTGCCCTGAAGATACATATTGATTACGGAATATATGATACATGTTTTCATATAGCTTGTCAAGCCCTTTGCAATCTGTTATACTATATTATCATCATTCTGTACTGAGGAGCTGATCGGATGGTCTGCGCGTTCACCGGCCACAGGCCGGAACATCTGCCATGGAGGACCGATGAGACCGATGCGCGCTGTGCGGCGCTGAAAGCGGTATTGCAGCGGGAAGTGAGCGCATTGTATCAGCGGGGCTTCAGCGCGTTTCTTTGCGGGATGGCGCGCGGGTGCGACCTGTATTTTGCGGAAGCGGTGCTGGAATTGCGGGATGCGGGTGCGGGTGTGAAGCTGATCGCGATGCTCCCCTGCCCCAGCCAGGCCGCGCACTGGGATGCGCGGACGCAGGCGCGCTATCGCCAGACCCTCGCGCGGAGTGACGAGGTCCGCGTGCTGGAGGCGGAATATTCGCCCGGCTGCATGCTGCGGCGCAACCGGGCGATGGTGGATGCGGCGGACGTGCTGCTGACGGTGTTCGACGGCAGCGAGGGCGGCACGGCGGCGACCATCCGGTATGCCAAAAGGCGCGGCACGGAGATCGTGCCGGTGTGGCTCTGAAGTTTCACTTTGGTGGGAACGGGCGGACAGAGTCGTCCGCCCCTACAATGCGGCCGCAGCGATCAGGAGGGCATTGTGAACGAGTGCATGACGCCGTTCTGCGCGGCGGAGCAGACGTCGCCCCCGGCGACCTCGTTTTTGTAGACGAGCACGGTCGCGTAATACGGGCCGCCGTCGGAGGCGGGATAGTTCGTGACCGTGTAGACATAGCGGCGGAGCGTCTTGCCGCTGTACTGCGTGAGGTCATACCCCTGCGAGAGCTGCAGCTCGTTGTAGCGCTGGAAGACCTCGTTCGGCTCGGTCGGGACGCGGACCTCCTGCGTCTGCACCGGCTCCTCCGCGACCTGCCAGCCGAAGCTCGCGAGGAAGGCGACACGGCCCTCGTTGGTCTTCACGTCGACGGCCACGGGCTCCTGCGCCGTGTTTGGCGTCTCGGCGGCGTTTTCACTGCCATGCAGGCAGAGGCAGAGCACGACCACCACGGCCACCAGCAGCGCGGCGATCAGCAATAGCTTTTGTTTGGAGAGCTTGGCGGTTACCATCACCATGACTAATTCCTCCGATCGGGTTCAGGATGGTACAACCTATTCCCGAAAATCGGAATTATGACAGAAGAAAGGGGCTATGTGCAATGCAGCGGCTCGACAAGATCCTCTCGGAGGCGGGCGTCGCCTCCCGCAAGGAGCTGAAAAGCCTCATCCGCGCGGGGCGCGTGACCGTGGACGGCGCAGTCGTCCGCGATGAGGCGAAAAAATTTGACGAGGCGGCGTGTACCATTGCGGTGGACGGCGCGGCGGTCGAAAAATACCGGAAGGTCCTGCTGATGCTGCACAAGCCGGCGGGCTACGTGACCTCGACGGACGACCCGCGCGACCGGACCGTGATGGAGCTGATCCCGGAGCGATACCGGAAGTTCGGCGTAACACCGGTGGGGCGGCTGGACAAGGAGACGGAGGGCTTGCTGCTGCTGACGAACGACGGCGATCTGGCGCACCGCATCCTCAGTCCGCGCAGCGGCGTCTGGAAGACGTATTATGCTGAGCATGAGGGAACCGCCTCCGCCGAGGACTGCGCCGCGTTCGAGGCGGGCCTGACGCTGGGCGACGGGACAAAGTGCCTCCCGGCACGGCTGGAGCCGCAGGGCCATGGAAAGAGCCTCATCCATGTGCAGGAGGGCAAATACCATCAGGTGCGGCGGATGATGGCCGCGCGCGGGATGCCGGTGACGTATCTGAAGCGCATCGCCGAGGGCGGACTGACGCTGGGCGGGCTGGAAAAGGGTGCGGTCGCGGAACTGGATGTCGTGTAGGCAGAGAACGGAATGCACAGCATCTTGTGAAAACGGCGGGACGCTCTTGTGATTTTGACGAAAGAAAACTGTCCCATCCCGTCTCCTAACATTTGGGGCAAGTGACGAAAAACTAGGAAAAGAGCACAAAAACGGCATGCCATTTTGAAATAAAATGTCAAAAGCCTCTTGCATAAATGCCGAAAATGTAGTATTATGTCTATGGTTGTTTGTGTAAAAAAGCATTGACGCACGCCGCAACATCTGCGTCCTGCGTCAGGAAAGGGAGGACATCATCATGTCCAGCCGCGTTTTTCAAAGTGTCATCGTTCAGATGAAAGAAGCCACCGACCGTATGATCGGCGTGATCGACGCCGACGCAAATGTCATTTCCTGCAGCGATACGTCGATGATCGGCGAGAAATGGCCCGAGGCGGTCATCCGGCTCAACAGTGCGCCGGATTCCATCGTGGTGGTGGATAAGAAGACGTTCAAGCCGCTCGTGTCCTGGAGCGCGTATTTCGATTACGCCGTGTTTGCCGAGGGCGACGACGAGACCGCCCGGAGTCTGTGCGTGATGGCTTATGTGGCGCTGAACGGCGCGAAGACCTATTATGAAGAAAAACACGACAAGGGCACGTTCGTGAAGAACATCATCACGGACAACATCCTGCCGGGCGACGTGTATATCCGTGCGAAGGAGCTTCATTTCGTGACGGACGTGCCGCGCGCGGTGTTCCTGGTGCGGCAGGTCGGCCGGGCCGACGTGGCCGTGGTGGACTTGCTTGCGGGCATGTTCCCGGACCGGCAGCAGGATTTCGTCCTCTCCATCAATGAAAAGGACGTGGCCATCGTCAAGCAGATCACGCCGACGACCGAGAAGGAAGACCTTCTCAAGATCGCGCGGCAGATCGAGCAGACGCTGCACACGGAGCTTTTCATCAAGACGATGATCGGCATCGGCACCGTGGCGAGCCACCTGCGCGAGCTGGCCGACTCCTACAAGGAGGCCCAGGTCGCCATTGAGGTCGGCAAGGTGTTCGACACGGAGAAGACCATCATCAACTATGAAAACCTGGGCATCGGGCGGCTCATCTATCAGCTGCCGACGACGCTCTGCGAGATCTTCCTGTCCGAGGTGTTCAAGAAGAATTCCATCGACGCCCTCGATCAGGAGACGCTGTTCACCATCAACAAATTCTTTGAAAACAACCTGAACGTCTCTGAGACGTCCCGGAAGCTGTTCGTCCACCGCAACACGCTGGTCTACCGGCTGGAGAAGATCAAGAAGCTCACGGGCCTCGATCTGCGCGAGTTTGACGACGCGATCATTTTCAAGGTGGCGCTGATGGTCAAAAAATATCTGGTGTCCCGCGAGAACCGCCTGATCTGACGGACTTGCGGCGCGCCGCATAGAAATGCGGAGATAACATGATCGAACTTACTAACGTAGTCAAAACATACGACATCGGAACGAAGGCGCTGCGCGGCGTGAGCATGAAGATCGAAGACGGCGAGTTCGTCTTTCTGGTCGGCCCGTCGGGATCCGGCAAGTCGACGATCATCAAGCTGCTGACGGCGGAGCTGGCCCCGACGGAGGGCTGCGTGAACGTCAATGGCTTTCAGCTCGAGAAGATCCGCAGCCGCGCCATCCCCTATCTGCGCCGGACGCTCGGCGTCATCTTTCAGGATTTCCGCCTGATCGAGAACAAGACCGTCTATGACAACGTCGCGTTCGCGATGCGCGTCATCGGCGCGTCGGAAAAGGAGATCAAAAAGCGCGTGCCCTACGTGCTGGAGCTGGTGGGGCTGGAGAACAAGGGCCGGCGGCTGCCGAACGAGCTGTCCGGCGGCGAGCAGCAGCGTGTGGCCATTGCCCGCGCGCTGGTCAACAACCCCAGCGTCATCATCGCCGACGAGCCGACCGGCAACCTCGATCCGGCGCGTTCGCTGGAGATCATGATGCTGCTCGAGCAGATCAATGCCCTCGGCACCACCGTCATGGTGGTCACGCACGAGAAGGAGCTGGTCAACCGGTTCACGAAGCGCGTGGTTGCGATCAACGAAGGGCTTATTATCAGCGACGGAATGGACGGGTACTATCTCAATGAAGAAGAATAATATTGGTTATCTGCTGCGCGAGGGCGTCCGCGGCGTGTTCGTCAACGGCTTCATGTCGTTCGCGGCCGTGTGCGTGACGGTGGCGTGTCTCATCATCATGGGCAGCTTTCTGCTCATCCTGTTCAATCTGAACGAAATGATCGTCGATCTCGAGCAGGAGAACGAGATGCTCGTCTACATCGACGAGAGCTATTCCGAGGCGCGGGCCAAGAGCGTCGGCAGTCAGCTGAACCTCATCTCCAACGTCCGCGAGGCCAAATATGTCTCGCGCGACGAAGCGCTCGACAGTTTTGTCGAAGAAATGGACAGCAGCGCGATGTTCAACGGTCTGGACGCCTCTACGTTCCGCGACCGCTATGTCGTCACGCTGGAGGACAACAGCCTGATGAAGGAGACCGAGGCGCAGATTCGCGCGGTCGACGGCGTGTCTGACGTGAATGCGCCGTATGAGATCATCAACGGCTTCCAGACGGTGCAGAAGGTGCTGAACATCGCGTCGGCGGTGATCATTGCGGTGCTGTTCGTGGTGTCGCTGCTGATCATCTCGAACACGGTCAAGCTGGCGATGTACTCACGGAGCGAGGAAATTGCGATCATGAAAATGGTTGGCGCGACGAACTCGTTCATCCGGATGCCGTTCGTGGTCGAGGGCTTCATCCTCGGCTTCCTCGGCGCGCTGATCGCGTTTTTCCTGCAATGGGGCCTGTACGACTTCGTGGCGATGAAGGTCGCGGAGATCGACTCGCTGCAGCTCATCACGGTCGCGCCGTTCATCGACGTCATCGAGCCGGTGGCGCTCATCTACGCGCTGACGGGCTTTGTGGTCGGCGTGTTCGGCAGCTTGCTGTCCATCCGGAAGTTCCTGAAGGTGTAGGGCAGCAGAACGATTTGGAGGAATTCCATGCAATCCAGAAACAAATTCAAACGCATCGTCTGCATCGCGCTGGCCGTCATCATGACGCTGTCGCTGGTGTCGACGGCGCTGATCCTGATGGTCGACGCGGCCAGCTCGAAGGAGATCGAGAAGGAGCTGGTCGACCTGCGGGCGCAGCAGGCAGAGCTGAAAAAGCAGTCTGACGCGCTGAAGGCCGAGATCAATCAGAACGAGGCCGAGACGCAGACGCTGATCGAAAAGAAGGCGGACATCGACAAGCAGATGGACATGTCCCGCCAGACGATTGAAAACCTCAACGCGCAGATCCAGCAGTACAGCCTGTTGATCGCGAACAAGCAGAGCGAGCTGGAAGATTCGCTCGCCGAGGAAGCGGCGCTCAATGAACAGTACAAGGCGCGGCTGCGCACGATGGAGGAGACCGGCAAGATCTCCTACTGGTCGATCCTGTTCGGGGCGCGGAGCTTCTCCGATCTGCTCGACAAGATCGACATGATCCAGGAGATCGCGAAGGCCGACCAGCTGATGATGGAAAAGCTGAAGGCGATGTCCGAGAAGATCGCGGGCGAACGCGCGGATCTCGAGACGCAGATGGACGACCTGAACGCCGCGAAGGATGAGCTGGCCGTGCAGCAGGCCGAGCTGGAGACCCAGCGGGCCGAATCGGATGAGCTGCTGATCCAGATGGCGAAGGAATACGAGTCCATGTCCGCAGAGTACGCGGACTATGAGGCGATGGAGGACGAGCTCTCGGCCCAGATCGCCAAGTCTGAGACGGATTACTTCAACGCGCTGTCCCGCGAGGAAGCGGCCAGGATCGCCGCAGCAGCAAAGAACAACACGGGCAGCAGCTCCGCGTCCGGCTCGTCCGGCAGCGCATCGGCGAGCGGCTTTGTGTTCCCAATGGCCTATGCGACCAAAATCACGGACGCCTACGGCTACCGTATCCACCCGCTCAGCGGCACGAAAAAGTGGCACAACGGCGTGGATTTCGCGGCGGGCGAGGGCACAGCCATCTACGCCACCAAGGCGGGCACCGTCACCTCCGCGACCTACAATGAGGCCTACGGCAACATGGTCACGATCAACCACGGCGACGGATATTCCAGCCTCTACGGGCATATGACGAACTATATCGTCTCCGTCGGCGACACCGTCTCCGCCGGGCAGACCATCGGCTACGTCGGCTCCACCGGCTGGTCGACCGGCCCGCACCTGCACTTTACGATCTATTATAACGGCTCGGACGTCAACCCGCTGAACTACGTCTCGATGCCGTAAGAAGCATGTACGCAGTTCCCACAGCCTGGATTTCAGGCTGTGGGAACGATTTTACTCGAATTGAGGTGGCAGAATGAAGAAGGGCTGGAAGATCGTGCTGGCGGTCCTGTGCGCGTTTGTGATCGCAGCGGGGTCGTTTATCGCCGCGGTGCAGTACCTGAACACCAGATATGCCGCGGCGCTCTCCGCACGCGATGAAGATTCCCCCGTGCAGGCCAAGGCTGCCGAGGTACAGGAGATCATCGAGACGTATTTCATCGATGACTATGACGAGGACACACTGGCCGACGGCGCGGCGGCAGGCATGGTGGACGCGACGGGCGACGAATGGAGCTATTATCTCTCGGCGGACGAGGTCGCGGCCTACGAGGAATCGATGGCAAACGCCTACGTCGGCGTCGGCATCACGATCACCGAGGATACAGAGGCCGGCGGGATGCGCGTCGAAGAGGTCGCGGCCGGCGGTCCGGCGGAGGAAGCCGGGATCCGTGCAGGCGATCTGCTGCTGGCGGTCGAGGGCGAGGATGTCCTCACGCTCGGCATCGACGGGACGCGGAATCTCGTGCGCGGCGAGGAAGGCACGCGCGTCAACATGCACTTCTCCCGCGATGGCGCAGAATATGATGTCTCCGTCGAGCGACGGAGCATCGAGACGCCGGTCGTGACCGGCGAGCTGCTGGACGGGAACATCGGCTATGTGAAGATCGACAACTTTGACGACCGCTCCGCCGCCGAGACCATCGCCTTTGTGCAGGATCTGATCGGTCAGGGCGCGGAGGCGCTGCTCTTCGACGTGCGCTTCAATCCCGGCGGCTATGCCGACGAGCTGGTGAAGGTGCTGGATTATCTGCTGCCGGAGGGCGATTTGTTCCGCAGCGTGGATTACGCGGGGCGCGAGGAGGTCGACACCTCGGACGCAAGCTGCGTCGAGCTGCCGATGGCGGTGCTCGTGAACGAGGATTCCTACTCCGCAGCGGAGTTCTTCGCGGCGGCGCTCCAGGAATACGAGTGGGCGACGATCGTCGGCTCGCAGACCTATGGCAAGGGCAATTTCCAGACCGCATTCTACCTCTCCGACGGTTCGATGGTCAATCTTTCGATCGGCAAATACTACACGCCAAACGGCAAGAGCCTGACGGAAACGGGCGTGACGCCGGACGTTGTGGTCGATCTTGACGACGAGCAATACGCGCTGCTGTATTACAACGCGCTCGAACGGGCGGACGATCCGCAATTTCAGGCCGCGATCGACACATTGACGCAGAAAATCTCTTGACAGACCGCGCCCGGTGCGGCTATAATGGCAACTGGCGTTTTAGGAACATTCTTCCCCGCTTTTCCGGGGACGACGATAGAAAGGACCGCGAATTATGGCAAAAGAATTCAAAATCAGCACGCTCCGCCTCAAGGAGCTGGAGCAGGAACTGCACTATCTGAAGACGACGCGCGAAAAGGAAGTCGCCGAGCAGATCAAAGAGGCCCGTTCGTTCGGCGACCTCTCGGAAAACAGCGAATATGACGAAGCCAAAAACGAGCAGGCCAAGCTCTATGGCCGCATCGCCGAGGTAGAGAACATTCTGGCGCACGCCGTCATCATCGACGAGAGCGAAGAGGCCGAGGGCCGCATCGGTCTCGGCTGCACGATCAAGGTCGAGGACATCGAGACCGGCGACGAAGAGCTGTACGCCATCGTCGGCTCGCAGGAGGCCAACCCGATGGAGTGCCGCATCTCGGACGATTCCCCGTTTGGCCGCGCGATGCTCGGCCATGTGGTGGGCGACATCGTCGAGGTCGAGGCCCCGGTCGGCACGCTGAAGTACAAGGTGCTCACGATCGAGCGCTGAGAAAGAAGGAACGATATGGGACAGGAACCAAAGAACGCGTGCCAAACGCCGGAGCTCTCCGTCGGCGACCAGATCAAGGTCCGGCGCGAGAAGCTGGCGCAGCTTCAGGCCGAGGGGCATGACCCCTTCCAGCTGACGAAATTTGTCTGCACGTCCAACGCCGAGGAGATCAAAGCGCATTTTGACGAGATGGAGGGCAAGCCCGTCTCGATCGCGGGGCGCATGATGTCCAAGCGCGGCATGGGCAAGGTCTCCTTCTGCGACATTCAGGATAAGACCGGCCGCATCCAGCTCTACGCCCGCAAGGACGAGATGGACGAGGAGGATTATAACCGCTTCAAGAAATATGACATCGGCGACATCGTCGGCATCGACGGCGAGGTCTTCCGCACGCAGCGCGGCGAGATGAGCGTCCGCGCGAAGAAGATCACGCTGCTGAGCAAATCCCTGCTGCCGCTGCCCGAGAAGTTCCACGGTCTGACCGACAAGGAGACGCGCTATCGTCAGCGCTATGTCGACCTGATCGTCAACCCCGAGGTCAAGCGCAACTTTATCATCCGCTCGCAGTTCATCAAGCATCTGCGGGATTATCTGGACAACATGGGCTATATCGAGGTCGAGACGCCGGTGCTGAACACCATCGCCGGCGGCGCGGCGGCGCGCCCGTTCATCACGCACCACAACACGCTCGACATCGACATGTATATGCGCATCGCGACGGAGCTGCCGCTCAAGCGGCTGATCGTCGGCGGGATGGACCGCGTCTACGAAGTGGGCCGCATCTTCCGCAACGAGGGCATGGACCCGAAGCACAACCCCGAGTTCACGACCGTCGAGCTGTATCAGGCGTATGCCGATTTTCACGACATGATGGACATCGCCGAGGGCGTTTACACCACCTTCGCGCAGAAATATCTCGGCAGCTATGAGCTGGAGTGGATGGGCGAAAAGATCGATCTGGCGCCCGGCTGGCCGCGGCTGACGATGGTGGAGGCCGTCAAGCAGTTTGTCGGCGTCGATTTTGGTGCGATCACCGACGACGCGGAGGCCGTTGCCGCGGCGAACGCGGTTGGCGTCGAGCTGGCGGACGCCGCCGAGAAGACGTGGGGCAACGCGCTCTACGCCTGCTTCGACCAGAAGGTCGAGGAGCATCTCGTCCAGCCGACGTTCATCACGATGTACCCTGTCGAGGTTTCGCCGCTGACGAAGCGCAGCCCCGTAGATCCGCGCCTGACGGAGCGGTTTGAGTTCTTCATCTGCCGCAGCGAGATGGGCAACGCCTATTCCGAGCTGAACGACCCGATCGACCAGCGGGAACGCTTTATGAAACAGGTCGAGCAGCGCGAGCGCGGCGACGACGAGACCGAAATGCTCGACGAGGATTTCCTGACGGCGCTCGAGTACGGCATGCCGCCCACAGGCGGCATGGGCATGGGCATCGACCGCGCGGTCATGCTCTTCACCGGGGCCGACTCTATCCGCGACGTCATCCTGTTCCCGACAATGAAGCCGCAAGGCTGAAAGAACGTTGCAGCGCAACGGGATTTGGAAAAGACGTAGCTGTTTTTACCCACACTTTACCCATTTTGCTGTAACAAAGAATACGCTTATAGGACAAAACGCCGCCCTTGCCATGACAGGCAGGGGCGGCTGTTTTCATGTCATGCTATCAGCATTGAGAGAAGATTTGATTTACAAGTAAGACAACTTCACCGCGCGTTACGATGCGGTCAGGCTGAACAGATGCAGCGTCTTGAATCCAGCCATAGGCAGCAGCGGTTACAATGTTCTTGTAAGCCCAATGTGCAGCATAAGGAACGTCAGGCATGAGTGCAGTTTTAGCGTCCACAAAGCGGGTCAGGATGGCGATAAGCTGTCCGTAAGTCAAGTTATCATTTGGACGGAAGAAGCCGTTACAGCCATTCAGAACGCCCACAGACGCGAATACAGAAACAGCATCGTGATACCATGAATCCTTGGGAACGTCTGTAAAAACGCTTGTACTGCCCGTTAAAATAGCCTTGCTGTCATCGGTCAGGGAACGATAGAGCAGCACAGCAAACTGCGCTCTTGTGATGGGGTCATTTTCGTGTAACTGTCCATCGCCATAGCCCGCAAGTGCAAAAGGCTTGTCCGGGTCAAGTTCTGCGTTACCGGCGCATAGTTTTACGGTTTCATCCTTTTGTGGGGTCACGCTTGGCGTGGAATGATGGTGTCCAGAATGAGAGGGGCGCGTGGGCTCTGGCGGTGTTTCTTCGGGAGTTTCCGGTTGTTCGGGTTCTTGAGGGAGGTCAGATGCAAAGACAAACTTTGCGCCGAAATCGGGGCTGTCAATCTCGCAGTCAATCACTTCACCGATGAAAACGGCGTTTGAATTTGCGTCAAAACGGTTGCCTATATAGTCTTTGTAGAATCCGATGGGCTGCTTTCCGATATAGACGCTATCCATGCTGCCGGTGTAACTCATACGAAAAGCTGCATCCGCTATCATTCTTACATCGTCAGCGCCATTTTTGCCGGTGTTCCCATAGACAGCGGTATCAATCATTTCTGTTTCGCCATGAACTGCAACCCCACCGCCTAACGTTGCGCTGTTTCCTGTAATTGTGCAGGAGGTCATTTTACAATATGCTGCGCTGTTAACCAAAATACCCCCGCCAGCGTGTGCGTCCGTTGTTTCAAACGCGGCTTCATTTCCATTGATGGTGCAATCGGTCATTTCAAGCTTGCCTTGACAGTTGATAGCACCGCCAACACCGCTTGATTTGTTGCAGGAAAAGGTAGAATCTGTAATGTTGGTATATGCTGTTGTGCCTATCCGAAGTGCGCCACAGAGATGTCCGGTGTTGTTTGTAAAACGGCAGTTTTTGATTTCAGCCGAAGTAGCCATAATCGTAATTGGAATCCATGTTGAAGCTACGTTTTCTACAGTAATGTTGTCAAACGTGCAGTACGCCAATTCATCCGCTACTCGATAGGAATGTATATCTATTGCGTATGTACAAGGCAGATTCTTTCCGTCAATCACAAGATTCTGAAACACAACATCGGTTGCAGTTTCTCCAAAAACGCAGAGGTACATTTTAACGGATTCATCCAGCGGCACGATGGTGATTTGCTTTTCGGCATCGCCAATCACGCAATTTTCGGTAATGTTAATCCTATCGCCCAGCGTAATCGTGTCTCCATCATCGGCGGCAGAAATGGCGGCTTGCAATTCGTCCAAAGAATAAACAACTACAGCAGTTTCAGCGGGTAAATCATCGGGCTGCGTTTCTGCTTCATCCTCTATGGCAAGGGCATTCGGTGAGAGGACGGAAACAAGCAGCAGACAGGAGAGAAGCGCAGAGAACAAGCGGTTTCTTCTTTTCATGGGTGCAGCGACCTTTCTTTATTTTTTGGAGCGCAGCAAGCCGACCATGTTTACAATCGCCGCAATTTCCTGTTCATTTAACCCCGAAACGTCCACAAAGAAGCGGCGATTTCCGCATAACAGGTAGTCCGTTGTAACGCCGTAGAGCCGAGCCAGTGCAATAATGATTTCCGGACTTGGCTGGCGCATTTCATTCTCATAGAGCGAGACAACCGAGCGGGTCAGACCGATAGCGGCAGCAACCTCCGTTTGTGTCAATCCCCTTTGATTCCGTAATTGTTTCAGCCGAGCGGCAAAACAGGTCATACAAGTACAATCCTCCTAAATTCTACCGCAAACGGCGTTACTCTTGGTGTCGCGTTATGCTGCAAATTGCAACAAAAAAGGACGGGCAGAAACCCGTCCAGCGCCGCTTGGTACTCTATCCGATTACGGAAAATGAATACAAAAATGAAACCACCGCAGCGGGTGAATCGCCCAGCCTACGGTGGTTATTCTTTTCCGACTTTCTTAAACTCCGTTATGATGCGATGCAGCGTATCAATCTGACTATCGGACAGTTCGGAAACATCAATCGTCTTTCCTCCGGTCACGCCGAGCAGATAGTCCGTTGTAACACCGAAGTATGCGGCAATCCGAATCAGAACGTCGAATGTTGGATAGCCAAGACCATTTTCGTATTTGCTGACAACCGCTTTGGAAAGACCGACCTTTGCGCCAAGTTCCTGTTGCGTGAGGTCACGGGCAGTTCGGAGCTTTTTAAGATTTTCTCCAAATTCAGAGTAATACATAGCATCACCGCCTTGCGGATAGTTTACCGCAAAAACGGTATATAAATCATAGACTACAATCAACGATATATTGATTTTAGAAAAGAAGTGTAGTAAAATGGCGGTAAGCATGAGACTTTTGAACGTTAGGGGTGCTGCGCTGTGCGAGTTTGTACCTTTTGCGGTCACAGCAAAATATATTCTCCGTATGAGGATATAAAGGCAGCAACGCAGCAGATTGTGTCGGGCTTGATTCAAGATGGCTACGATTATTTTCTTGTTGGAAACTATGGACAGTTTGACAGGTTAGCAGCGTCGGTGTGCTTGACACTAAGGCGGGATTATCCGTCTATCGTGGTCAACCTTGTTGTGCCTTACTATCAGCCGCAACTGGACAGCTATGAAAAGGAGTACCGCGCACGGTTCGATGATGTTATCGTTCCAGCCTTGGAAGGTACGCCCTATCAGTACCGCATTGTCCGCGCAAATGAGTATATGGTAGACCGCGCTGGTACCATCGTTGCCTATGTAAATACGCCCATCGGCGGGGCAGCAAAGACGCTTGCCTATGCGGAACGGAAGAAGAAACGGATTATACGAATAGAATAGAAAGGGCGGGTTTTATGGACGAATTGTTTGAATCCTTTGACGCTTGGCTTGAAGATGTGGGGCAGGAAATATTGGATGAAGAAAACAAACCGATGCTGCTTAACCCCACAAGACTAACGCAGATGCAATTTGTGTATGCAGTATTGAAAAAATACGCGCTTGTCAACGATGCGATAGTGACGTACAAGCTGAATGAGCCGTTTACAAGTATGGGCAGCGTTACGATTGAGGGCGAGGACTTTATCTTGAACAGCCCAAAGTGGTTTGCAAGAGCGGCAGAAATGGCAAGCAACGTAGAGATTTACACCTTGGCGAATGGAAATATCCGTATCACGTTTACTTTCCATGAATATGCGAAGCCGATAGAATCACAGGCTTTGGAGTGAGACGATGGAACTTGTAATTGCTGTATTACTTGTAATTATCCTATTTGTTAAAATTGGCTCAGATAAAGAAGCAAAAAAGAGCGCTTGCGAAAGATTCGATGAAAAACAGCGGAAAATAGCTGAATGGAAAGCAAGAGTAACAGACAGGAATCTTGAACGGCAGCTTAAAGACTTTATTCAGAATCCAGAAAATAAAGAGACTGTTTCTATGACGGTTTCGCCCGTGTATGACAGCATTTGGCAAGATAAGAATTTTTCTGATTTGTTTCCCAAAGACCGCTGGTGTAGGCGTAGAGATGATTGGACATCGGAGTATCACGTACAGTTTCAGCGTGAATTATGCAAGATGAATACAGAAAATGCGCTCAGGATTATGATGGCAAAGCGCGGTAAGATTTTGGACTACGACGCAGATAGAAGTTCATCATATAGCCAGAATGTAATGTCGAGCGGCATTTCTGCGGATTCCCCACTAACGGCGTATGTCCTTATTTGGTGCGCAAAAGAGTTGGAAAAGCAAGGCATAGGCAATCGGTTTGTTGTTCCGTCAATCGGAAAATATGGTGCAGGAGGCTTGCATTGGGAACTATGATATAGGCAAGGAGTGGTGTCCTTGTTTATATACGGGGGCATTGGTGTTCGTCCCCACAATTCCTTTCTGCTATCCGGCAGAGAAAACGGGCAGGATTTTCCTGCCCGTTTTTCATACGTCCAGACACAAGTGATTTTCTATGGCTTGCTCTAATTCCCTTTGCTGGATTCCGATGTATGCTTGTGTGACTGCGGCGCTGCTATGTTGTAGCAGCTTTTGGACAAGAACGATATTGTAGCCGTTCTTTGTGTAGATTTCTGTTGCGTAGAATTTTCGGAATGAATGTGTGCTGATTCCGGTATAGCCGAGGTAGTCACATACAATTTGCAGATGCTTTTGGATTTGACGTGTAGTGAGCGGGAATATCTGTGCGTCTGCGGAAATGTTGTTGTCCATGCAGTAAAGCCGTATGAACTGATACAAGGCAAGCGGAACGGTAAATACGCGGGCTTTACCTGTTTTCTGTTCAATGATGGAGAGCCGATAGCGTTCACCGTCTTTTACAATGTCGGAGAGCCGCAACCGGACTATATCAGAAATACGCAAGCCTAAGTTAGCTTCAAGCATAAGCGCGGCAGCGATTCGCTCATTTGGACGGCAACCGGAAAAGCCTTGCTTCATGGTTTGGATGATTTCTTTGTATTGTTCTGCGCTCAGTGCGATTGTCCTTTTGTTCATGTAAGTACCCCCCTAAAAAACGAAGTCTTGAAGAAGAAAAAACGAACTTTTCTGCCCGTCAACCGAAAGGCATTGAAAACGCTGGGTTTTGCGGTTCGTTTTTCTGATGTTATAGGAACAGTGCGGGAAAAGCGGGGATTTCTCCCCGCTCCCAAGCTCAGAGATTGAACAGCCCAAACGCAAGCAGAAGCAGCAGCGCAAGCAGCGGACAGGCACAGGCAAGAACGGCGATAAAAATACAGGCGATAGCTTTTCCCATGATGTGGTTTCCTTTCTATGTACGATATTTAGCCCAAAATATAATCAACAGCTTTTGCGGCTGCACCGCTGGCGGCAACGACCATCCGTTTGTCATTTTTCAAGACGGTAAGCCAGTTTTGAATATAAGCGGCGTTGTTACGGAATGTGTCGTTGGTTTCAATTCCTGCATAGTTGAGAAGCGCGGCAGCGCCGATTTCAGCGGTCAATTCTTCCTTGCTGTACTCTGCGTTTCCAAAGTGTGCGGTTGCTTTTAGGCGGTTTAGGCGTGTGCGGTGTCCGGTGCTGTGTGTGATTTCGTGAAAAGCGGTAGAATAGAACTCGCCCATGCTCCGGAACTGCTCAACGAGCGGCAGAACGATACAGTCTCTTGATGGGCTGTAATAGGCTTCATCGCCTAACTGATGGTGGATTATGATATGCTCCCGTTGGCTGTAGTGGTCGATGATTTCATCGGCGGCGGGTATTGGTGTCGGTTCTGCGGGCTGATTGAATCGCGGGGTTAGACCGTCGCATTGGTCGATATGGAACACGTTATAGTAACGCAGCATAGGAATCAGACGGTCAACGGGCGATTGCGTTTCATCGTCCTGCATATCGGACACTTTGACCTGTTTCCAAAACACAACGATTTGTGATTTCTCGCCCTTGCGGACAGCGCCGCCGCGTGACAATACTTGACTGTAGGTGTAGTATTCGCCGGGTTTGCCTAACAGCATTTGATTCAACAGACTGTACGGTTTTCCGGTTGTTCCGCTGATAGCTCCGTGCTGTGTACCTGTCCAAGGCTTTTGCCAAGGAATAACGCCTTGCTGTAGCTGTTGGATGATTCTTTCGGTTACGGCTTCGTAAATATCAAACTTTGCCATTATAAACGCTCCTGTTCTTCTTGATTTGGAGCGGGGCGGCGTGTTATAATCACACTACCACCCCGCAAGGGTTGGTGTTAGGCTGCTTGTCCGCTTGCTTTGGTCGGCGTTCGGACAAGTGGTCTTTCTTTATGCGCTGACGGAAAAGCGGCGGCTTTGGCTCTGTCGCGTAAATGCAGCGTAAACATCGGGCATAGCCTTTTTGAACTCGCTGCTATTGAAGCGTGAAGTCAATACAGAGCGCCAACGGACGATAAAACGTCCTGCGGTCAATTCCTCGGTATCACGCGCCAGCATTTCCGCTTTGATGGTGTCGCGGATAGCTTCGGCTTCTGCGGCTGCGTCCTGTGCAAGCTGCTCCCACTCCTGCATTTTGACAATACGGGTTTCCAATTCTGTTACTGACATTTTGTATCTTCCTTTCATTCTTTTAGGGCTTTGGACAGGCAGCAGGTGGCATTAAACATCTATGCCCGTTGGCAATCTCAATCTCTCTTATCCATTTCTGCTTTTGTCTTGCGTTCTTGGTTTCGGCTTGCGCTTACTTTCGTCCGCCTTGACCTGCCCGGTGTTCCCTTGTGTGATTACAATATATCAGTTAACTGATAATTTGTAAAGATGGCAGAGTGCATAAAAGTTAACTGACATTCTTGTGCAATATATCAGTTTACTGATATTTCTATAATAGGTATAATGAAACGGGGGTGATACTATGTCAACAGAAGCGCAGAAGCGGGCAAGCACGAATTATAATCGTAAGCAGGATAATATAATGGTGCGCCCGACGAAAGAAGAAGGTGCGGCAATACGCGCCGCCGCTGCAAGTGCCGGACAGTCTGTGCAGGCGTATGTCCTGCAAGCAATCAGAGAACGCATGGAGCGGGAACAAGCACAGGCGGGGGGCGGTTTTGGTATTTCTGCCGCCTGTCCAGAAGAAAAACATATGTAGTCGGTCGATGTAACCGTGGGAATTGCAAAAAGAAGCCGTGCCTTATTGAGCAGAAAATAACTGCCCGATAAGCACGGCTTTTATATTTTAGGACACACAAAAGGCGCTCGGCTGGCTATACTGTCGCTATCTATGCAGCGCCTATAACTTAACTTGAATGTCCTGTCCATTGGAATTTGATTCTTTTCTCAATACTTTTTATAGAGTGTATCTGCGAAAACGTTGCGAGACAAGGCTTTACGGGAACGGTTAGGACACACGCTGTGTCTTTTTTGTTCCTTGAAAGGGTGTACCTGTTGTGGTTAACGATGCAGGGTACACCCCTTGCGGTTAGGGGCAGTAGGAAACGTTCACCCGAGGGTGCGGCGCTCCAAGGAGCCAACGCCACTACTGCATAGAAAAAATGAAGGGAGGTAAGCAAATGTCGGAATTACTGAAAAGGCTTCAGACCGGACAGCGGCATATCGCAGAATACACCCGTCCAAACGCGGATTTTATATGCCCTGTCTGCAAACAGGAATCTCCTTGTTATGCGTCTTTCGTGACGCTGCAAGCTGGCTATGGCAGCGTCCATGACGGCGAAAAGGCAAAGGTCAGAGTATGCGGAAATTGCATGGATGCTTTGTATGGACAATTATTGAACACGAATGGGAGTTGAGAATAATAAAGGGCTACGATACAGTGCTTGACGCGAACACGGGCGAAATGCTGAGCGTCCAACGGAGTACCGGAGAAGTGCTACCAGCGGTTGCAATAAATGTTCCGGTTGGCAGCATCATCTATACTCCCGAACAGCAAGAAGAATACAAAAAGCGAAAAGAGCAGGAGGATGAGCGACGGCAATGGCGTAAGGAGACAGGACAATTCTTCTTTGTATTGGAAGAATACGGGGATGCAGCGTTGCGTCCAGCAACCAAGGCAAGGTTGGTCTACCTTGCGACTTACCTAAGATATGATGGCTACTTAGCATTATCCCAGCGCATACCGATGAAGTTTGGAAATCTGAAAGACATTTTGAATCTTTCCACTACAGAGGTTTATAGATTTTGGAACGAGGTAAAAGGTGCATATATCACAGAGGATAACCAAGGGAGGATGCGGATGTTGGGAGGCTATTTCCAAAGAGGACAATTAAACGGGTATGCACCATATCAAAAGTTCTTCATTGATGCGGTACGCACACTTTATCGAAACACAGCACCGAAAAAGCATAAGCATCTCGGCTATATGTTCCAAATGCTTCCCTTTGTAAATACCGAATACAATATACTTTGCTACAATCCAACGGAAAAAGACCTTAACTATGTGCTGCCGTTATCTGTGAATGACTTCTGTGCAGCTATTGGGTACAACGCAGCAAATCGGGCGCGGCTGTTGCAAACGTATGCCGAGATAACCTTTTTAGTAAACGGACATTTGGAACAGCTATGCTCTTTTGTGACAAATGGCGCAGATATAGGCACATCAAAAATATTTATCAATCCACATATCCTTTATTTTGGGAAGTGTCCGCAGCAGGTAGAATTGCTTGGGAAGTTTTGCAGGATAGATGCATAGTCGCGGTTCATTTTAGAAAATGCTATAAAACCGCATAACAGCGCAGATTTTCTTATGTTACATATGGATAAAGTGGCTTGGTTATGCGATTTTTCAATTTCAGGGCGATACCTCATTTTAGGAAAAACATAAATCGGCAGAAGCATTGAGACACAAGAGAAAGACGGTTTTTCGCTGGAATGAGACTTCGTATCATATATAGTGAACCAAAGAAGAATACTATTGCATTGTGTCAACATCTTTTTTCTTCGTGCTAATATGGCTGGAAACCGTTGTGCCACAATGCACAATAACGAGACAAGCGGTATTATTTGTCCAGAAAAATATTGATGGTTAAGGGATTTTGGACAACTTTGAAATCAAATGTGAAAATACCACCGATTATCGGTGCATAGACGCTGTACCAAAGGTCAGCGCAATAAATAATGGTTAGCTCGAACCGTCAACCGCCTTGCGCGGTCATATCCTCGCCAAAGGCAGGAGGGCAACAGTGCAAGTAAGGAGGAAATAATGAATAGCACTGTTACGATTCCCGCGTGGGAACGATATACGCTGTCGATAGCTGAAGCCGCAGCGTATTTCAGAATTGGTGAAAACAAACTGAGAAAAATGGTAAACGAAAATAAGGATGCAGATTATCTGTTATGGAACGGCAACCGTCCCCAAATCAAACGGAAGAAGTTCGAGCAGTTTATAGACTGTTTGAGTATGGTATAAGAGAAAAACTTGAAAAAGCAATCCGCTTGTGGTAAGCTGTGATACAGCCTATAAGCGGATTCTTTCGTATGAAAGGAGCCGTAATGACAGGTAAGCGAGATAAAAAAGGCAGAGTATTAAGGCAGGGTGAGCGCCAGCGCGAGGACGGAAGATATGAGTACCGCTATAAGGACGCGCATGGGGAAACAAGAAGTGTCTACAGTTGGCGATTGGTAGAGAGCGACAGCACCCCGAAAGGCAAGAAAAACGGAAAGCCTTTACGGGAACTGGAAAAGGGCATTATTCGAGATTTGGAGGATAACGTAAATAGCTACACGGCGTATAGAACAACGCTGAACAGCTTTTATGATGCCTACATCGAAACCAAGTACGAACTCAAACAGTCAACACGGACAAACTACAAGTATATGTACGGGAAGTACGTCCGCGATGAGATAGGCATGAAAAATGTTGCTGAAATCAAGTACAGTGACATAAAAAGGTTTTACATCCATCTTATCAATGATGTTGGGTTCAAGCCAAACAGTATGGAGACAATTCACACGATTCTTCATCCAGTGTTCAATGTAGCTGTCCGTGATGGATTCATCAGAAGCAATCCCACGGATGGGGTTATGGCAGAAATAAAAAAGAGCCATAATTGGGAAAAGCCAAAGCGACACGCATTGACAGAGCCGCAGCAAGAACGGTTCATAGAATTTATCTCAGAATCATCGACCTATTGCCACTGGAAACCGCTGTTTACGGTGCTGCTTGGCACAGGAGCGAGAATCGGAGAGGTTCTTGGACTTCGGTGGGAGGACTGCGATTTTAAGCAGAATATCATTGACATTAACCACAATCTGATATATCGTCAGCAGGACAACGGAAAGATGGAATTGCATATCACTACGCCGAAGACAAAGGCTGGTACGCGAATTGTTCCTATGTTTGCGGATGTTCGGACTGCGCTGCTACAGACAAGGCGAAAGCAGATGGAAAACGGCTTCAATCAGTGTGTGGTCGATGGATATTCAAACTTTGTGTTCCAAAACCGATATAGCGAAATGCTAACGCCCCATGTAGTCAACAGGGCAATCGAGAGAATTATCCGAGACTGCAATCTGGACGAAACGGAACGAGCAAAGCAGGAGCGCAGAGAAGCCGTGTTGCTGCCGCATTTCAGCGTCCACAATCTGCGACATACATTCTGCACACGACTTTGCGAGAATGAGCCGAACTTGAAAATCATTCAAGAGATTATGGGGCATAGAAACATTGAGACTACAATGGACGTTTACAACGAAGCGACCAAAGAACGAAAAGTAGCGAGTTTTGCCAGCCTTGAGGGAAAAATCAAGATTAGCTAACACCACTGGATTTACCCATGCGTTTACCCATTTTGGGTAAAAAGTTATGGGAAGTTATGAGTAGTTATGTGGGTACAGCCATGAGCAGGGTGCGGAAAAGTGGGGATATAAGAACCTGTGAGACGATACGTTTCTCTACGGTAATAATCCCCACAATGAAGCCGCTCGATATGCCGAAGAAGGACGCTGCGAAGAGCGAAGCCGCACCCGCTGCGCCTGCCGCGGAGGAGAAGATCGACTTCTCCAAGGTCGAGATCGAGCCGCTGTTCAAGGACTATGTGGACTTCGAGACGTTCTCCAAGTCCGACTTCCGCGCCGTCAAGGTCAAGTCCTGCGAAGCGGTCAAAAAGTCTAAGAAGCTCCTGAAATTCGTGCTGGATGACGGAACTGGCACTGACAGAGTGATTCTTTCCGGCATCCACGAATACTACGAGCCGGAAGAACTGGTCGGTAAAACGTGCGTCGCCATCACGAATCTGCCGCCGCGGCCCATGATGGGCATCGACTCCTGCGGTATGCTGATTAGTGCCGTCCACCACGAGGAAGGCGTCGAAAAGCTCCATCTTCTGATGCTCGATCCGCACATCCCCGCAGGCGCAAAAATGTACTAATGATTTCAAACACCCGGCCGCGCAGACGCGCGGCCGGGTGTTTCTGCTTGCAAATCGGGGGAAAGTACGCTATGATAGGTCTGGAAAGAGAAACCAGAAAGAGAAGCCTGAATAAGGAAAAGGAGGACTGCCCATGCAATGCCCGAAATGCCGCGCGGCCATGCCGAATGGCGCGAAATACTGCACGGAGTGCGGCACAAAGCTCCCCGTTCAGCCCGATTCCGTCCCCAACGTCCCGCAGCCGTCGATCCAGGAGGCCCCGGCCTATGAGGCGCAGCCTGTCATGACCGAAGCGCCGCCTGCGCAGGAATTGCAACCGTGCGAGATGAAGTGGTACAAATTTTTGATCTATTTTGCGCTCTGGGCTGGCGCGATTGTCAATCTCATCGATTCCCTTCAATTCTTCACCGGAAGCATCCTCGGTGACGATGTTGAAATACTCTATGCATACTATCCCCTGTTAAAGGTGCTAAATCTTGCGTTTGCCCTGATCCTGGTCACCTACGCAGTCTTCGCAATCTATACGCGCTACCGGCTGGCGCAGTTCCGCCAAAATGGACCGGTCTGCCTTCATGCGCTCTACCTTGTGCAGCTCGCCATGGTGCTGATCTACTGGCTTGCAGGCAGCTTAATTCTCGGGGAATGGCTCGACCTTGCAAGCGGTTTTAGCGATCTGATCAGTTCCATCGTCATTCTATGCATCAACATCGTCTATTTCCGCAAGCGGAAGCACCTGTTCGTCAACTGACGGCGGATAAGATCCGCCGTTTTCGCAGAAACTGACTGCAAACACAGCATCTGGAGGGTTTTCTATGTGTACAGCGGCAACCTATCTGTCCGGCGATTTTTATATGGGCCGGACGCTCGACTATGAGCGCGGCTACGGCGAGGAGGTCGTCGTGACGCCGCGCGCCTATCCGTTCGAGTTCCGGCACGAAGGACTCTGTGCGCAGCACTATGCCATCATCGGCACGGCCTGCGTCGCAGACGGCTATCCGCTCTACTACGACGCGGTGAATGAGAAGGGCCTCGGCATGGCCGGGCTGAACTTCGTCGGCAACGCGGCGTATGCAGCGCCTTGTGCGGGCAAGCGCAACGTGGCGCAGTTTGAATTCATCCCGTGGCTGCTGGGCCGCTGCGCCGGTCTCGCGGAGGCACGGGCGGCGCTGGCAGAGCTGAACCTGGTCGGCACGCCGTTCAGCGCCCACTTTCCTGCCGCGCAGCTCCACTGGCTCGTGGCGGACCGGACGGGCGCGCTCGTGGTCGAGTCCATGGCGGACGGGCTGCACGTCTACGACTGCCCGGAGGGCGTCCTGACGAACAATCCGCCCTTCCCCATCCAGCACTTCGGCCTGAACCGCTACCTGGGCCTCTCGCCGCGGCAGCCGGAAAATCGCTTTTCTGACCAACTGGAGCTTTCGGCGTTCAGCCGCGGCATGGGCGCGCTGGGTCTGCCGGGCGACCTCAGCTCCGGCTCGCGCTTCGTGCGTGCGGCGTTCGTCCGGGCCAATTCCCGCTCGGGCGAGAGCGAAGCGGCGCGCGTCGGGCAGTTCTTCCACATCCTCGGCGCGGTCGAGCAGCAGAAGGGCTGCTGCGAGGTACGGCCCGGTGAGTTTGAGCACACGATCTACACCTCCTGCTGGAACGCGCAGCGCGGCGTCTATTACTACACGACCTACGGCTGCCGCCAGATCCACGCCGTGGATCTGCACCGCGAGGATCTCGACGGCGCGGCCCTCGCGCACTATCCCATGCAAACAGAAGAACCGATCCAATTTCAGAATTGACACAGCAAAGAACGGGCTCCGTGCATCTGCACGGAGTCCGTTCTTTTGAAACACTCCGAAAAGAACAAGCCTCGTGCGCATGCACGAGGCTCATCCTTTTAGCATCACAGAACTGGGTAGGTTCTGACGAGGGGGCTATGTTATTCACCGCTCGCGCCGTAGTTGGACAGGACGCGGGCAGAGGGGTCGTTGACGTCGCAGCCTTCCCAGGCCTTGTTCGGCATCCAGAAGTCGACGATCATCTCGGACTGACCCGGATAGTATTTTTCAAAAATTTCGCGGTAGAGCAGCGATTCCTTGGTGAACGGCTGCGCGTGGGCGAAGCGCGTGCGGCGGGCCTCAAACTGCTCATCCGTGTAGCAGTCCTCAGCGAATGCTTTCAGATGGTCAACCATCGAATGGCCGACGGCGTCGGAAAACGCGGCCTTCTCGCGGTAGAGGATGTCATGCGGGAGATAATCGCCCTCGAACGCATGGCGGAGCAGATATTTGCCCTTGCCGTAGACGTTCATTTTCTTCGCCGGGTCGATGGCGAGGACATAGCGGACGAAGTCGAGATCCCCGAACGGGACGCGCGCCTCGAGCGAGTTGACGGAGATGCAGCGGTCGGCGCGGAGCACGTCATACATGTGCAGCTCGCGGATGCGCTTTTCCGATTCCTTCTGGAATTCTTCGGCGCTCGGTGCGAAATCGGTGTATTTATAGCCAAACAGCTCATCCGAAATTTCGCCGGTGAGCAGGACGCGGATGTCGGTGTTCTCGTGGATCCATTTGCAGAGCAGATACATGCCCATGCTGGCGCGAATCGTGGTGATGTCAAACGTGCCGAGCATTTTGATGACAAAATCGAGGGAATCCAGCACCTGCTCGCGCGTCATGATGACCTCGGTGTGGTCGCTGCCGATGTAGTCGGCGACTTCGCGGGCATACTTGAGGTCGATGGCGTCCTCGCGCATGCCGATGGCAAAGGTGCGGATCGGCGTTTTGCTCTCGCGCGCGGCGATGGCGCAGACGAGTGACGAATCGAGTCCGCCCGAGAGCAGGAAGCCGACCTTCGCGTCGGCAACCAGGCGCTTGTGGACGCCCGCGACGAGCTTTTCGTGGATGTTTTTACACACAGTCTCGAGGTCGTCATCGCAGACCTGATCGACTTTTGTGATGTCGTCGTAGCAGACGAACTTGCCGTCCTTGTAATAATGTCCGGGCGGGAACGGCAGGATCACGTCGCAGAGGCCGGTGAGGTTTTTCGCCTCGCTGGCGAAGACGATGACGCCCTTCTTGTCGAAGCCGTAGTAGAGCGGCCGGATGCCGATGGGGTCGCGCGCGGCGATGAATTCGCCAGACTTACCGTCGTAGAGGATGAGCGCGAACTCGGCATCCAGCAGACGGAACATATCGACGCCGTGCTCCCGCCAGAGCGGCAGGAGCAGCTCGCAGTCCGAACCGCTCTGGAAGGTATAGCCCTTGGCGGTCAGCTCGTCCTTGAGCTTCTGAAATCCGTACAGCTCGCCGTTGCAGACGACATAGCTGCCGTCCAGCTTGAACGGCTGCATTCCCTCCGGCGTCAGGCCCATAATGGCCAGCCGGTGGAAGCCGAGCAGCCCCTTTCCGACATCGACAACGCGGCTGTCGTCCGGGCCGCGCGAAACGGTCTGTAAAAAGCCTCTGGTGAACGCCTCGGTATCGGCGCAAACGTCACAATAACCCATGATGGAACACATGATTTTTACCCCCTGATGATGCTTCTCGAAATTTCATTCAGCAGATCAATAGGGCGGGTGCTGTGCTCCGCGGTGCCACCTATCTTTGTTCTCTGCGGACTTCCGGTAAAGTCCTGCCGCGGTAACGGGCGGCTGCCGGCGCACATACTGAAGGGACTCCCCTGCTAAGGGAGCAGTCTCCTTGTTCCGCTTGCGGCTCGCCGGGTGTTCTTCGCGCAGGCGTCGCCCGCATGGCTTCCACCGTCCCATGCTCGCTTTCGGCGCGTTTCTGCGGTACTCCTCCCGGCTCAGGTGCCTTTCAAATTTCTATACTTCTGTTTTTATGGTTGGACTTGCTGTGCAGCGCTCAGTCCCAAGTGCTGCGGTCTTCGCTGTACGGCGTGTGCTGCTCGGACGGCTGGACGGGCGTCTTGCCGAGCAGGGCCGCGCGCTCGGTCTGCGGGGTCTTGAGCTCGAACTTATGGTTGGAATTCTTATAGAACATGTGGACAGAAGACTTGTTGATGAACTGGTTGGACATATCATTACCTCCTATAAAACGTCAGGTGTGGATGGTTTCGGTTCTTATTTGACTCCAAATAACAGATCGCCGTAGGTCGGGAACGGCCAGTATTCGGCGGCGGTGAAGCGTTCGGCCTCGTCGGCCGGGGCGCGGAGCGCGTCCATCTTCGGCAGGACCTCGTCACGGATGAAGCAGGCCGCTTCGGTGACGTCGTCGATCTTGTGATACGCGGCGAGCGATGCTTCCAGCGCGTCGGCGGCCCCGGCGATGTCGTCGGTCAGGCCGGACAAGCGGGTGAGCAGGCCGGTCTCATATTTACCGCCGAGCAGCGGGGAGAGGGCCTTCTTCGTGGCGAGCGTTTCGGCGAGCTTCGCGGCGTAGGATTCGACCGCGGGGAGGATCTGGCGGCGGGCCATATCGATCATGGTCTGCGCCTCGATGTGGACGGTCTTGCGGTAGTTGTCGAGCATGATCTCGCAGCGCGATTCGATCTCGGCCTCGGAGAAGACCTTATGGCCGGTGAGCATCGCGACGTTCTTGGGATCGAGGATCCGCGGCAGCGCATCGGGCGTCGTCCGCAGGTTGAGCAGGCCGCGCTTTTCGGTCGCTTCCTCGATCCATGCGTCGTCGTAGCCGTTGCCGTTGAAGATGATGCGGCGGTGGGCCTTGATCGTGGACTGGATGAGGTCGTGCAGGGCCGCTTCGAAATCCTCTGCCTTTTCGAGCTTGTCAGCGTACTGCTTCAGCGATTCGGCGACCGCCGCGTTCAGCATGATGTTGCAGCAGGCGATGGAGTTCGCCGAGCCCAGCATCCGGAACTCGAACTTGTTGCCGGTGAACGCAAACGGCGAGGTGCGGTTGCGGTCGGTGGTGTCGCGGGTGAACTTCGGCAGGACGTGGACGCCGAGCTTCATGACGGTCTTCTCGGTGCCCGCGTAGGGCTCATCCTTTTCGATCGCATCGAGGATCGCCGTCAGTTCATCGCCGAGGAACATCGAGACAACAGCGGGAGGCGCCTCGTTCGCGCCGAGGCGATGGTCGTTGCCGGCGGTCGCGACCGAGAGGCGGAGCAGATCCTGATAATCATCGACGGCCTGAATGACCGCGACGAGGAAGAGCAGGAACTGTGCGTTCTGATACGGCGTGGTGCCGGGGCTCAGCAGGTTGACGCCGGTGTCGGTCGCCATGGACCAGTTGTTGTGCTTGCCGGAGCCGTTGACGCCGTCGAACGGCTTTTCATGCAGCAGACAGACCAGACCGTGCCGCGCCGCGACCTTCTGCATGATCTCCATGGTGAGCTGGTTGTGGTCGGTGGCGATGTTGGTCGTGGTATAGATCGGGGCCAGCTCGTGCTGGGCCGGGGCGACCTCATTGTGCTCCGTCTTGGCAAGGACGCCGAGCTTCCACAGCTCTTCGTCCAGGTCTGCCATATATTCGGCCACGCGGGGCTTGATGACGCCGAAATAGTGGTCGTCCATCTCCTGGCCCTTGGGCGGCTTCGCGCCGAAGAGCGTCCGGCCGCAGTAGACGAGATCCTTGCGCTTTTCATACATCGCGCGGTCGACGAGGAAGTATTCCTGCTCGGGGCCGACCGAGGTGCGGACGCATTTGACGCCCTCATTGCCGAACAGCTTCAGGATGCGCATCGCCTGCTTGTTGAGCGCCTGCATCGAGCGGAGCAGCGGCGTCTTTTTATCGAGCGCCTCGCCACCGTAGGAACAGAAGGCCGTCGGGATGCAGAGTGTTTTTTCTTTGATGAATGCGTAGGACGTGGGGTCCCAGGTGGTATAGCCGCGCGCCTCAAACGTCGCGCGCAGGCCGCCGGAGGGGAAGCTCGAGGCATCCGGCTCGCCCTGGATCAGCTCCTTGCCCGAGAACTCCATGATCACGCCGCCGTCCGGCGAGGGGGAGATGAAGCTGTCGTGCTTTTCGGCAGTGATGCCGGTCAGCGGCTGGAACCAGTGGGTGAAATGGGTGGCGCCGTGTTCGACGGCCCAGTCCTTCATCGCGTCGGCCACAGCATTGGCGATCTCGTGATTCAGGCTCGCGCCTTCGTCGATGGTCTTTTTCAGCGAGGTATATACATTGTAAGGAAGTCTCGCTTTCATGACGCGGTCGTCAAAGACCTGACTGCCGAAATAATCCGATACTGTGTTCATGTTGACCCACTCCTTTTCTGAAAAACGGAAGCGCGAGGCTGCGTCCGGAATTTCCTCTCGGACGCCGCCTCGCGTGGTGCAAACAAAAAAGGCGTCGGAGAGTGACTCTCCAAGACGCCTTTGCCTTTGATGGTTGCGATTATACCCGCTCTGCCCCGATTTGTCAATCCCCTTTTTGCACTTTTTTTCGCGTCTGCGGCACTTGTTTTTTTGCAGTCTGCTGCATTGACTTCACCGATGCACTATGATATAATTCCAAACCATGATGGGCAAAGGCGTTCATCCAAAGGGTACAGGTGTCCCCGTTGGATGGACGCCTTCGTGTTTTTTCAGGCATCCGCACATGGCCTCAGCGGTGCCGCAAGAGAGAGAGAAAGGAACTGACATGAAACGAGAGGGACAGATCCGCATCCCGTCCGGATGCGCGATCTCGGCGGTCATCTCCCGCGAGGGGCGGCGGATGAGCGGCGAGAAAATCATTGAGAGCATGATCCCGATGCACGACCGGTCGAACGGCCTCGGCGGCGGCTTCGCGGCCTATGGCATCTATCCGGAATACCGGGACTTTTACGCATTCCACATCTTCTTCGACAACAGCGCGGTGCGCCGCGAGTGCGAGGCCATCTTAAAAGAGGGCTTTGAGATCGTCGAGGCGGAGACCATTCCGATCCGCATCATCCCGGAGATCACAGACGTGCCGCAGATCTGGCGCTATTTTGTCGCGCCGCTGCGCTCGGTTTTGCAGCGGCTGCAGCTCGACGAGAAGGAATATGTCGCACGGACGGTCATGGACATCAATGTGAAGCTCGACGGCGCCTATGTGTTTTCGAGCGGCAAAAACATGGGCACGTTCAAGGCCGTGGGCTATCCGGAGGACGTGGGCCGGTTCTACCGGCTGGACGAATACGAGGCCTACAGCTGGACGGCGCATGGCCGCTATCCGACGAACACGCCCGGCTGGTGGGGCGGCGCGCATCCGTTCACGCTGCTCGATTATTCCATCGTCCACAACGGCGAGATCTCGTCCTACGACGCGAATCGCCGATACATTGAAATGTTCGGCTATAAATGTACGCTGCAGACCGACACCGAGGTCATCACCTACATCGCGGACTATCTGCTCCGCCGGCAGGGATTGACGCTCGAAGAGCTGGCCTCGGTCATCGCGGCCCCATTCTGGAGCACCATCCGCGGCAAGCCCGCGCCGCTCGCCAAGCAGCTGACCTATCTGCGGACGGTCTACCCGAGCCTGCTGATCACCGGGCCATTTTCCATCATCCTCGGCTTCAACGGCGGGCTGATGGCCCTGAACGACCGGCTGAAGCTGCGCTCGATGGTGACCGCGGAGAAGGGCGACTGCGTCTACATTGCCAGTGAGGAGGCGGCCATCCGCGTGATGGAGCCGAACGCCGAAAACGTCTACGCACCGATGGGCGGCGAGCCGGTCATCATCCGGGTAAAGGAGGGGGCATACTGATGGGACTGGACTATATCTCCCCGGAATTTGAGGTCATCCGGAACTATGAGCGCTGCATCTCCTGCCGCATCTGCGAAAAGCAGTGCCCCAATGGCGTCCACGTCTACGACAAGGACGCGAAGATCCTGCGCGCGGACGAGAGCCGCTGCGTCGACTGCCAGCGCTGCGTCGCCTTCTGTCCGGCGCACGCGCTGAAGATCGAAAAGAACACCAACGCCTTCCGCGAAAATGCGAACTGGCGCACCGATACGATCCAGGAGATCTACAAGCAGGCGGCGAGCGGCGGCGTGCTGCTCAGCTCGATGGGCAACCCGAGGCCGATGCCCGTCTATTGGGACAGCCTGCTCATCAACGCCTCACAGGTGACGAATCCGCCGATTGACCCGCTGCGCGAGCCGATGGAGACGCGGGTGTTTCTGGGCAAAAAGCAGCTGAAAACGGTACGCGGTGCGGATGGACAGGTAAAGCCGGTCCGCAGCGCAGATGGCCTGCTGGACACGACGCTGCCGCCGCAGCTGGAGCTGTCGGTGCCGATCCTGTTCTCGGCGATGAGCTACGGCTCGATCAGCTACAACGCGCACGCGAGCCTGGCCCGGGCCGCCGAACGGCTCGGCATTTACTACAACACCGGCGAAGGCGGACTGCATGAAGATTTCTACAAATATGGGGATCATACCATCGTACAGGTCGCATCCGGGCGCTTCGGCGTGCAGGAGGCCTACCTCAACACCGGCGCGGCCATCGAGATCAAGATGGGCCAGGGGGCCAAGCCCGGCATCGGCGGCCATCTGCCGGGGGCCAAGATCGTGGGCGACGTGTCGAAGACGCGCATGATCCCCGAGGGGTCGGACGCCATCTCCCCTGCCCCGCACCACGACATCTATTCCATTGAAGATCTGCGGCAGCTGGTCTATTCCTTAAAAGAGGCGACGCAGTACAAAAAGCCGGTGATCGTCAAGGTCGCGGCCGTGCACAACATCGCGGCCATCGCGAGCGGCATCGCCAGAAGCGGCGCGGACATCATCGCGATCGACGGCTTCCGCGGCTGTCGGGCGAACCGGCGT
>JABLTR010025987.1_pt1 | contig 32502 bp, 25 predicted proteins | sample 7160071 | NCBI WGS metagenome assembly JABLTR01 (sample SAMN14651230, study PRJNA627086) | human gut metagenome | isolation source: feces | host: Homo sapiens | reverse complement strand
TTTCCGTGAATAACGATTTTGCCTTCGTTCATTGTATCGCCAACCGCATCCTGTGCGTTAGAATGCACATCAATGGTAGCGCCGTCAAGATATGCACCTAAAGCATTACCAGGAATTCCATCAATTGTTATTTGCTTGTTCTTCATTCCGGCAGCAATAAAGCGCTGACCGCAGCATCCAGTAATGCAAACGTCCTTATCAGATTGTCGTAATTCCTGGTTCAAAACTTGATGGTCAAGATTTTTTGCATTTAATATCATAATTATACCACACCTCCGAACTTATTTCTACGATCTTCAGCAGAGAATGCCATAAAGGTTGCATTTTCCTTCAGTAAATCAAAATCTACGGTATCAAGTGGTATCTGTTCCCGAATTAATGAGGTATAAATTCCACCTCTTTCTACCTTATCAATTAGGATATAACCTTTCAGTAATCCATTATATACGAAGAATTTTTTACAGGAGGTTTCATCTTTCTGCATATATACAGTCCCGCCATTTTCTTCAGTGATATAGCTGCCGGCGGTCATAATGTGCAATCCAAAAAATCCGATTGAGTTCATAGGAATAGCTTTATCAAATACCGCCGATCCTCCCGCCATATTGACGCCCGCTGTATACCCTTGCATATAGGCATTGGGGAGCAGCGCCAGTACACGTGTATCTCCATAGGAAATATCATATCCTTCGGTACAATCTCCTGCGGCATAGATGTTGGAAAGATTCGTCTGCATGGCTGTATTGACAATAATACCGCGGTTTACTTTTCCACCTATTTCAGATATCAATGAGGTATTAGGTCTGACGCCAACGGCAGTTATAAGAATATCGAAACCGACAGTTTTTCCACTTTTCATAATGGCCTTATTTGACTCAAACCTTGTAACACTGTCCGACATCATAAATTTTATTCCCTTATTCTCAAGATGCTTCTGCACAATAGGAGCGGTATCATCATCGAGAATACTTGAAAGAACATTTTTAGATAAATCGCAGATGGTAATACTCTTTACTCTGTTGTGAAGGCCTTCTGCACATTTCAGTCCTATCAGCCCTGCGCCGATTATAAGTACATTTGATTCGTTAGTAATTGCTTTCTCAAGAGCCAAGGTATCATCCAGAGTCATAAAAGAAAATCGCTTTTTAACAGTATCAAGTCCGTCAAAATGCGGAATAAAAGGTGTGGAACCGGATGCAACGCACAGAGAGGAAAACGGTATGGTGCTTTCATCAGACAAAATAACTGTCTTTTTCTCATAATCAATTTTCACAGCTGTTTCTCCGTAGATAACCTCGCATCCGTTTTCTGTATAAAAGTTTTCTGAACGGTATCCTATCCTTTCAAGATCGGTTTTACCTTCAAGATAATAGGAAATCAACGGACGGCAGTAAACCGGATGATTTTCTTTTGATACAACAACGATTTTACCGTCTTTGTCTTTATTGCGGATGCCTTCGATACATCCTGCAGCGGCAATACCGTTGCCGATAATTACATACTGTTTCATCTACTCATCTCTCCTCATATACGATAGCTCTGTTGGGACAGCCTTTAACACAAGCTGGTTCTCCGCAGGTATTTTCAAGACAGAGTTCGCATTTTTGTGCCGTGCCGTTTTCGGATACTGAAAGAGCACCATAAGGGCATATCATAATACAGCTTAAACAGCCCACACATTTGTTCCGATCAATGCAGATTCTTCCATCGTCAATATGCAAAGCGCCTGAAATACAGCTTTTTACACACAACGGATCTTCGCAATGGCGGCAGGAAACAGCAAAATGGATGCTATCATTTCCATCCACCATAATCCTTGGAAATATTTTCTTATTTTTTAGTGCCTTAACCATATCGGCGATACCAGAGTTGGCAAAAGCACAGTTATATTCACATAAATGGCAGCCAAGACACCACTCTTCATTTACGTACACACGCTTCATTTTCGTCACTCCTTATTCGCCGGCATGAGATATACCTAGAATCTCAAGCTCTTTTTCGGTAAGGCCAACCCCGCGGAGCATCAAACGGTTTCCACGCAAAGCTTCAATGGAATTGATCCCCATACCGCCCATAAGTTCCTTGATTTCATGCCTCCAGGCATTCATTAGGTTAACAAGACGTTCACATCCGATTTCTGGATTGAGCCGCTTAACAAGCTCAGGACGCTGTGTGGCAATACCCCAATTACATTTACCGGTCTGACATGTTCTGCATAGATGGCAGCCGAGTGCAAGAAGTGCGGCGGTAGCAATATAGCAGGCATCAGCGCCAAGTGCAATCGCTTTAACCACATCCGCAGAGCTGCGTATACTGCCGCCGACAACAATTGAAACATTGTTTCGGATTCCCTCGTCACGCAAGCGCTTATCCACAGACGCCAATGCAAGCTCAATCGGAATTCCTACATTATCACGGATTCTTGTAGGCGCCGCTCCTGTACCGCCTCTAAATCCATCAATAGCAATGATATCCGCGCCGCTTCTGGCAATACCGCTTGCAATAGCGGCAATGTTATGAACGGCTGCAACCTTAACGATAATCGGCTTTTTATATTCTGTCGCTTCTTTCAATGAGTAAACCAACTGCCGCAGATCCTCAATAGAGTAAATATCATGGTGAGGAGCCGGTGAAATAGCGTCGGAGCCTTCGGGAATCATACGTGTGCGGGAAACATCTCCCACAATTTTTGCACCTGGCAAATGTCCGCCGATTCCAGGTTTTGCACCCTGACCCATTTTTATTTCAACGGCGGCGCCAGCTTCTAAATACTCTTTATATACTCCGAAACGGCCGGAAGCTACCTGAACAATTGTATTTTCACCGTAACAGTAAAAATCCTCATGTAAACCACCCTCGCCGGTATTATAATAAATTCCCAGTTCCTTTGCAGCAGTTGCCAGCGACTTATGAGCATTATAACTGATAGAGCCATAACTCATGGCTGAAAACATCACCGGCATTGATAGTTCAAGCTGGGGTTCCAGTGTACATATAATCTGTCCATTTTCATCTTTTTTGATTTTTCCAGGCTTTTTCCCTAGAAAAACCTTTGTTTCCATCGGTTCACGCAGAGGATCGATAGATGGATTTGTTACTTGAGAAGCATTAATTAAGATTTTATCCCAATATACCGGCATTGGTTTAGGATTGCCCATTGAAGAAAGCAACACACCGCCGCTATTTGCCTGTTTATAGATCTCTTTGATAGTATCATCCTGCCAATTGGCATTTTCACGCAGTCTGCAATCGCTTTTTACAATTTTAAGCGCTCTTGTCGGACAAAGGGATACACAGCGTTGGCAGTTAACGCACTTGGATTCATCAGCTTGCATGATTTTACACATATCGTCATAAGAGTGAACTTCATTGGCACATTGCCGTTCACAAACCCTGCAGGTAATACAACGGTTTTCGTTTCTGACGACTTCAAATTCAGGATAGATAAATTCGATCCCCATTAATATGCACCATCCTTTACTTTTATAATAACCGCTTCTCCGCCACCCGGAGCGTACATATTTTCCGCCTCTGGTTCCATCATTCGGATAGCCGATTCTTCACTGGCAATGAACACCTTATCATCTTTTTCTCCTACAACCATTGAACGAAGTTTTAAACGGTCATTTAGCGCCATAAGTCCGCCATTAAATCCAAATACAATTGAGAATGGTCCAGTTATCAAAAGGCTCGGAAAAACTGTTCGCAAATATTTTAATCTTTCTTTTTCCACCTTATTTTCATTTGCATCAATTGTACTCCAAAACGGTGCTGCAATTACGCTTGCTGTATCCTGCAAAGTGAGCTTCTGTACACGAAGCAGATAATCCATAATATATGTAATAACTTCTGTATCAGTCTGCAGCGTACATTTATAACCGAACATTTCAATAAACCGCCGATTAGCATCGTAAGAGGAAATTTCTCCGTTATGTACAATAGAATAATCGAGCAGTGTAAAAGGATGGGCCCCTCCCCACCAACCGGGCGTATTAGTTGGATATCTGCCGTGTGCGGTCCAGGAGTAGCCTTCATATTCATCTAATTTATAAAATACGCCTACATCTTCCGGAAAACCAACAGCCTTAAATGTTCCCATATTCTTTCCACTGGAAAAGACATAAGCTCCAGGCATTTCAGTATTGATTTTCATAACAGTTCGTGCGACAAATTCCTTTTCATCAAGCTGAAAATTTGTCAGCATGGAACGAAGTGGATCCACAAAATATCTCCATATAATAGGTTCGTTAGTTATAGCCGGTATCTTTCTTGTAGGAATAATTTCAGATTTTACTATCTCAAAACGCTCTTTTAGAAATGCTTCACAGTTTTTTCGTGATTCTCTATCGTTAAAGAACATATGTAATGCATAAAATTCCTTATATTCCGGATAAATACCATACGCAGCAAATCCACCGCCAAGTCCGTTGGAACGGTCATGCATCGGTTTCATTGATTCAATGATTTTTTCTCCGTTCATTTTCTTTCCGTTTTTGGAAATTACTGCAGAAATGGCGCAGCCTGATGGGATGCGTACTTGACCTTCAATTTGATTCATAGTGCGTGTCTTCCTTTCTTGCCTGAAAAAGCAAAAAAACAAAGGCACTCATTTCAGTACAGACAACCTGTTTTGTACCAAAATGAACGCCTTTGCTCATTTCTTTATTTATTTTACTGCATTTTTTCTTCTTTGTCAATGCCAAAACGCAAATTTATGCAAGAAGATTTTAAATAAATTGCAAAAATAGGGTTGACAAGTGATTCAAAAAGGTGTAAAATGCAATTCGTAAAGGCAAGGGCGTCTTTGGGATTCAATTCTTGAAGTTGCTCTATTTTTATTACATTTTATTACATAAAAAATTTAATAGATAAAAAGGCAAAGGCGTCTTTAAGTGGTTTTATATGCTTAAAGGCGCCTTTTCTGTTTTCACAAGGAGGATGCAATATGTTTAAATCATCCAACAGTCAGTCTTGAAAAATCCATCTGAGATGATATTTTATCAAATGGTATTCTATCAAACAGTGAAAAGGTAAAGGCAAAGGCGTCTTTCAAATGTATTACATCTGAGATGTCTTTGCCTTAACTATTAAGTAAAAGGAGATTTTATTATGGGAAGCATATCTGAATTCTTTGGAAGCTTGGTCTTTGACGACAGAGTAATGAAAGCAAATCTGACTGCAGACGTCTATAAGTCGCTCAGAAAAACTATAGACGAAGGAGTAAAGTTGGATATTGGCGTTGCAAATGCTGTTGCAGCAGCTATGAAAGACTGGGCAGTTGCCCATGGAGCTACACATTACACTCATTGGTTTCAGCCTCTCACCGGTATTACTGCAGAAAAGCATGACAGCTTTATTGCCCCATCTCCAGATGGCGGTGTAATTATGGAGTTTTCCGGTAAGGAATTGATTAAGGGTGAACCGGATGCTTCCTCTTTCCCATCCGGCGGCCTTAGAGCAACGTTTGAAGCAAGAGGCTATACAGCATGGGACCCTACCTCGTATGCGTTTATTAAAGGAAAAACCTTATGTATTCCTACCGCATTTTGTTCATACGGAGGCGAAGCGCTCGACAAGAAAACCCCGCTGCTTCGTTCTATGGAAGCACTTAATAAACAGGCTATGCGTATTATCCGTCTGTTCGGAGACAATACAGTTAAATGTGTTAAAACCTCTGTTGGTCCGGAGCAGGAATATTTCCTGGTGGATAAAGAGATGTACGAGCAGCGCCGCGATCTCCGTTTTACCGGCCGTACTCTGTTTGGCGCAAAACCACCAAAAGGGCAGGAAATGGATGATCACTATTTCGGCGTTATCAAGCCAAGGGTAGCGGCATATATGGAAGATCTCAACGAAGAATTATGGAAACTTGGTATTCTTGCCAAAACCGAACATAATGAAGTTGCTCCTGCCCAACATGAACTGGCGCCGATTTATTCTACCACAAATATCGCAACAGATCATAATCAGCTTACAATGGAAATTATGCAGAAAGTAGCATCCCGTCATGGTCTTGTCTGCTTATTACATGAAAAACCTTTTGCAGGTGTTAACGGTAGTGGCAAGCACAATAACTGGTCAATTACAACCGATACTGGCGTAAATCTTCTTTCTCCAGGCAAGACGCCGTATGAAAATGCACAATTTCTTTTGTTTCTCTGTGCCGTCATCAAGGCAGTGGATGATTATCAGGACTTGCTCCGTATCTCTGTAGCAACTGCCGGTAACGATCATCGTCTGGGTGCAAATGAAGCGCCTCCTGCTGTGGTTTCCATTTTCCTTGGTGATGAACTGAACGCCATTATGGAAGCTATTGAAACAGATACGCCATATAGTGCAGCAGGAAAGCAAACTATGAAGCTGGGCGTCAACATTCTTCCTTCCTTTACAAAGGATACGACTGACCGTAACCGAACTTCTCCCTTTGCTTTTACTGGTAATAAATTTGAGTTTCGTATGCTTGGTTCCTCCAATAGTATTGCCTGTGCGAATATTATGCTCAATGCTGCTGTTGCCGAATCACTTAAAATTTATGCCGACCGGCTGGAAAAAGCAGAAAATTTTGAAACCGCTTTGCATGAGATGATTCGTAAAACCATTAAGGATCACAAGAGAATTATTTTTAATGGCAATGGTTATGATGATACATGGATTCACGAAGCAACTGAAAAAAGAGGTCTTTGCAACTATCGTACCACAGCAGATTGTATTCCTCATCTTCTCGATAAAAAGAATGTAGATATGTTAACCTTCCATAAGATATTCTCCGAAGCAGAGCTGAAATCCCGATGTGAAATTACACTAGATAATTATTGTAAAACTGTTGTTATCGAAGCTAATACTATGGTAGAAATGGCAAGATGTGAAATTGCTCCTGCGGTTGAAGCATATGTCAAGGATATTGCTAATACCGCCGCATTAAAGAAATCGGTATCCGATGAAATATCCTGCGCATATGAAAACTCGCTGATTAAAAAGCTCTCTGCTCTCACTGAGCAAATTTTCATTGCAACTGGTGAATTGGAAAAAGCAATTGTTACTGTTAAACAGAATGATAATGTAATTGCTGAATCAGCCGCAATACGTGATGTTCTTCTTGCAAAGATGAATGAATTGCGTGTAGCCTGTGATGAGGCGGAAACTTTAACCGCGAAAAAATACTGGCCTTTCCCGACATACGGCGATCTGCTTTTTGGCGTAGAATAAAATATAACAAGGAGGATGACGTATGACTTACAGTGCAGTAAATACCATCTGGGTGCTGGTCGGCGCCGCGCTGGTATTCTTTATGCAAGCAGGCTTTTCAATGTGTGAAGCCGGATTTACACGGGCAAAGAATACCGGAAATATTTTGATGAAAAATTTGATGGATTTTTGTATAGGTACCCCTGCCTTCTGGTTGATAGGTTTCGGAATCATGTTTGGAAGCGGTACAGCTCTTTTTGGCGCTATTGACCCGTTTATTATGGGAGATTACAGCCATATTCTTCCTGAAGGCGTTCCTCTTTGGGCGTTTGCAATCTTCCAAACCGTTTTCTGTGCCACCGCCGCTACTATAGTTTCCGGCGCTATGGCAGAACGGACAAAATTCAGCGCTTATTGTATTTACTCAGCGGCAATCTCGCTGATTATTTACCCTGTTTCCGGTCACTGGATTTGGGGAGGCGGCTGGCTAAGCCAGCTTGGTTTCCATGACTTTGCCGGTTCTACAGCAGTTCATATGGTCGGCGGCATTTGTGCCTTGATCGGCGCAGCTATTCTCGGTCCTCGCATAGGTAAATATGACAAAAATGGCAAGCCGCGAGCTATTCTCGGCCACAACCTTACCTTTGCCGCTCTTGGCGTATTCATTCTTTGGTTTTGCTGGTTTGGTTTCAACGGAGCTTCCACTGCTGGAATGAACAGTGACGAATTGATGGAACGTGCCGGTTTGGTATTCTTCAACACCAATCTTTCCGCAGCAGTTGCCTGCTGTACTACCCTCATTGTCACTTGGATTAGGTATAAAAAACCGGATGTTTCCATGACCTATAACGCCGCGCTAGCCGGTCTCGTCGGTATCACGGCGGGCTGTGATGCTGTTAGCCCCGTCGGTGCAGCAATCATGGGCCTTATATTTGGTATTGTTATTGTATTTGCTGTTGAGTTTTTTGACAAGATTGCAAAAATTGACGATCCTGTCGGCGCCATTTCCGTACACTGTGTTTGCGGTGCATTAGGTACGATTTTAACAGGTTTATTTGCAACCGGTATTTCTACTGAAAAAGGTTTATTTTACGGCGGCGGTTTCCATTTCCTCGGCGTACAAGCATTAGGCGTTATATCGGTTGCTGCATATGTTGCCGTTATCATCACCATTGTATTTCTGGCTATCAAGCATACTATTGGACTCCGTGCCAAACCGGAGGAAGAGCTTGCCGGACTTGATGTTTCTGAACATGGTTTACTCACAGCATACGGTGGTTTTGCTATGCTTCCTGATACAATTACGGAAGAAAGTGATACACCCGTCATGGTTACAGGCGAGGTTCCTGTAGCAGAGGCTATTCCAGTTAAAAAGATGCCTGCTTTTGGTGATGAAAAACCTAAATTTACAAAAATAGAAATCATCTGTAAGGAAAGTCGTTTTGAAGCCCTCAAAAATGCAATGACTCAACTTGGTATAACCGGCATGACCGTATCTCATGTACTCGGCTGCGGACAGCAGAAGGGCAAACCTGAATATTATCGCGGCGTTGAGGTTGAAGCTACTTTGCTTCCTAAGGTTCAGGTAGATATTGTCGTCAGCAAGGTTCCGGTACGCAGTGTCATAGAAGCTGCTAAAAAGGTCCTTTATACCGGTCATATCGGCGATGGCAAGATTTTTGTTTATGATGTAGAAAATGTTGTTAAAGTTCGAACCGGTGAAGAAGGTTATGATGCTCTTCAGGACGTTGAGTAATTATAATGAATAAATCTTGAAAATAAGATTGTGTGTACAAACAAAAAACAATGATTTGAAATATCTGCTGAGTGTTATCAGATATAATTTTCTTAAGTATTAGTTTAAATGGTTGTACTCGATCCAATGTACAAGAAATTATTTCTTTCCGTGAATATAAAAGCAAAATAAAATTTTTCCATAATACCACGGCAAAGAGTTAATCGCTACATAACACAATTGTTTGATATAATCAAATACACCCGTGTAACGAGTGGTATGCACAAGAGCTGTAAGCCCAAATTATCGGCCAGCGTCTTTAGACGCTGGCTTTCACTTTTTTCAAAAGTTCAAGACTTATCGCCTTTGCTTCTTTTGCCATCCCTTAAGGAAACTGTCGTATTACTTGCCGCCTTTAAAAAAGCCTTCATACTCTTTTACGCTCGGCTTGTCCATGGCTGCATTGTGTCTTTACTGGTCTTGGATATATTTCCGGTGCTTTATCTCATTAATTTCTACAGTGGATACATAATATTTTTGAACCCTAAAATGTCTGCTTTTAAATTTATACTTTAAGTGCTTATCAAATATCATAAGAGCTCTTTTCACTTTCAGATACCTTATTAATCTCGACATATTCACTTTTGGCAGTATACTTACCAATAGATGTACATTGTCCGGCATCATATGACCTTCCAAAATTTCTGCACCTTTATACCTGTGCAATGTTCTGATGTTCTACTGCCAGTCTTTCCGGTACTCCTTGCTGATGATTTTTCTCAGGTATTTCGTACAGAACGCCGCATAGTACTTACACGCCCAGTTGCTATACACCATACTATTTGCTTGATTTGTCATACACTCTCACCTTTCCTTTGTTACAATTGGCCTGAACACTCTTATTGTATCGGATCGGTGAGTTTTTAGTATAACCTTTTCTTAACCACCCGCTATGCGGGTGTTACTTTGTTTCCCTTTGTTCAACTGCCTAAAGGCATACACTAGGATTAATACATAAATTCACCCACAGCGAGTACCTAGCGGTGAGATCCAAGCAGTAGATTCTATGATAATACTTGTTTAGCTGCAATCCGAAAGATATATATTCAGTTTGAGTTTTATTTCGTCACACATCAATTGATAAAGCCTTGATTAAATCTCGAAAATAGAAAAATACAATCGGCGTCGTAAGAACAATAATCTCTGTACAGAATGCTGAATTCACTTTTTACAGATGTATATTTCAATATATTCTATTAATAGCTATTATGTCATCACGCCAACTTTTCTTCTATTAAATTAAGTTTTAATAAAACGATATCTTGAGATCTTTATGATATCCGAATCGTTTACATATAGAAAGGATTTCTTGGCATCACCATTTAGCTACTATGTTACTATATTCCGAAGAAATGCAGCTTATTAAGCTTGATCATAGTTATATGGTATATAATGTCAAAATATACGGATTTGAAATAATTAAGCAGGCAGCCATCTGTAAAATACACATTTGCAAGCGATTGCTATGTAAAATTTTGATCCCACTCTATGAAAAATACGGTATTAAAATATTACGGACATTATATCTAATGTTTGTGCTTATTCTCTACGATAGATAAGCTTGGGAGTATATAACAGCGAGAGATCCTATCGATATTTATCCGCTATATTACGGTTATAATGAATCAGAAATTATTCTCTTTGCAAGCAAAGTCAAAAAACTTGTAAGTCTTACCGACAAAATTCTGACCATAAAAAAGTAATATTGCTAATATAAAATAATGTATAAACAACGATAACCGGAAGGCAAAACGCCTTCCGGTTATTACACGACCTTTATTTTCACATTATAAATATCACACTAATTAAACAAAGAATCTCAATTTTATTCAAACTATAAAAATTATTCATTATCTACTTTATACATGTGTTCGATGAGCATGAGAACTTTATTGGAATAACCCCATTCATTATCATACCAGGAAACAAGTTTTACAAAAGTTGGGTTGAGCATGATACCAGCTTTTGCATCGAATACAGATGTACGTGGTTCATGATAGAAATCAGAAGAAACAACAGCTTCATCAGTATAACCGAGAACGCCAGCCATAGTTGTTTCAGAAGCTTCCTTGATAGCGTCGCAGATTTCTTCATAAGTTGTTTCTTTTGCAAGTTTAACAGTAAGGTCAACAACAGATACGTCAAGTGTTGGTACACGGAAAGCCATACCTGTAAGTTTACCTTTGAGTTCTGGAATAACAAGAGCACAAGCTTTTGCTGCGCCAGTAGAAGATGGGATGATGTTGCCAGCTGCTGCACGGCCGCCGCGCCAGTCTTTCTTAGAAGGACCATCAACAGTTTTCTGTGTAGCTGTTGTGGAGTGAACAGTTGTCATAAGGCCTTCAACAATACCAAATTTATCATTGATAACTTTAGCAACTGGTGCTAAACAGTTTGTTGTGCAGGAAGCGTTGGATACAACAACCATATCTTTTGTATATTTATCGAGGTTAACACCGCAAACAAATGTCGGAGTTTCCTTGCTCTTTGCAGGAGCAGAGATGACAACCTTTTTAGCGCCGCCTTTAAGATGAAGTTCAGCTTTTTCCTGAGCTACGAATACACCTGTTGATTCAACAACATATTCTGCGCCGGCCTCACCCCAAGGAATATTTTCTGGGCTCATTTCAGCGTATACATTGATAGATTTGCCATTTACTACGAGTTTGCCGTCGGTTGCTTCGGCGGTACCATTGAAACGGCCGTGTATTGTATCATATTTTACCATGTAAACCATGTAATCAAGATCAATGAACGGGTCGTTGATTGCTACTACGTCAAATTTATCAGCCTGTTCCATAGCAGCGCGGAAAACTAATCTGCCGATACGGCCGAATCCGTTAATACCAATTTTAATTGCCATTTTTATAACCTCCAAATGAATTTAAAATTATAAGGTCTATATAAATATTCTATCCTATTTTTTCCGATTTTACAAGATGTATGATAAAAATTTAACCACATATTAATAATTTGGCTTTTTTTATATATTTGTTATAATTAATCCTAAATTTTATCATAAAATATACAAAGTTTATTGAATATAAATTTTTATATATACATATTATCCTAATCGCTTTTTAGCTTTTTCCATAAACTTTTCTATTTTTACTGAAAAACGTTCATGAGTACCTTCGCCTATTTTCCCAGCATTATCATATGCTTCTACATTAAATACAAATCTTCTGCCGTCAGTTTCTATAAGCGTAGCTTTTGCAGTTATTTCTACCCCTATTGGAGACGCTGCAATATGTTTAATATTAATAGCTGTTCCAACTGTAGTACATCCTTCCGGGATGTAATTTGATGCGACTTTAGCTGCTGCATTTTCCATTAATGCTACCATCATAGGAGTAGCATACACTTCTAGCTCACCGCTTCCAACTGAATCAGCGCATTTTTCCTGTGTTACTAAAGTTTTTGATGTTATTTCTTTTATTTTTTCTTCCATATTATATCAAAACTCCTAATATTATAATTTTTTATTATTCTATCATTTTTTTAATTAATATTAAAGCATAAATTTTACATTCAAAAAAACTAATATTGATAAACTTCTCATATTAGCAAATTTATGGTATAATCCAATATAAAATAAAAATTGGAAAAGGTGATGTTATTGCCTGAAGAATATAGCCGCAAACGTATTTATTTTATGGATGAAGTGCGCGGCTTTTGTATACTGTGCATGGTAATTTATCATGCCGGATATGACCTTCTTTATTTATTTGGCCAGCATTGGATAAGCCCATTTATGACCATCACAACATATTTGCAGCCTTTTTTTGCCGCTGCATTTATATTTATTTCAGGTATATCCTCGCGTTTATCCCGAAGTAATGTAATGCGCGGTGCGAAATTATTTTTTATCGCTGCAATTATATCATATTTTACATTAATTTTTATGCCTGATAACGCCATCCGTTTCGGCATACTCAATATGCTCTCTATATGTATGATGCTTTATGGAGTATGCGAAAAAATATTTTTAAAAATAAACAAATATATTGGCATTATAATATGCGCTGTGCTTTTTATATTAACTTATAATATACAAATGGGTTATATCGGTATAAGAGGATTGTTTGAAATACCTTTACCTGAAACAATATTAAGTACCTATGATTTATATCCTCTTGGTATAACGACGTCCGGATTTACTTCTTCTGATTATTTTCCGTTATTACCTTGGTTATTTATATTTTTAGCCGGAACATTTGTAGGCAGCTGGGCAAAAGAAAATAAATTCCCCAAATTTATGTATACTCAAAGATTAAAACCTTTATCATTTATTGGCAAACATACTTTGTTGATCTATGTTTTGCATCAGCCGGTAATTTATGGCCTGTTATATGTAATATTCGCAATTATTTCTGCATTAACTCCATAGAATTTCAAGAATATATTATATAAAAAAGAAAGATGGTTTAAAATATATGGATTTTGTAACAGTTTTATCTGAACAATTTAATCTTCGTCCATATCAGGTTGATAATACTATAAAGCTTTTGGATGAAGGCAATACCGTTCCGTTTATCGCAAGGTATCGTAAAGAAGCTACCGGTTCTTTAGATGACCAGACATTGCGCGAATTATCTGAAAGGCTTGAATATTTAAGAAATCTCGATAAACGCAAAAGTGAAATATATGAATCAATTGAAAATCAAGGGTTTATGACCGATGAAATAGCTTTAGCTTTAGAAAACGCTAAAACTATGACTGAACTTGAAGATATTTACAGGCCATATAAACCTAAACGTAAAACCAGAGCATCTGTTGCAAAAGAGAAAGGATTATTACCGCTTGCCGAGATGATATTTGAGCAGTCTCCTGATTCGCCATATCCAATTGATATGGCGGCGGATTATGTTGATCCTGAAAAAGAAGTTAATACTCCGGAAGAAGCATTACAGGGAGCTCTTGATATAATAGCTGAAATGATCTCAGATAATGCTCAGATACGAGGCAAATTACGTGAATATTATCTTTACAAAGCTATTTTATCATCCAGTGCAGCAAAAGAAGAAGATTCTGTATACAGTATGTATTATGAATTTAGTGAAGCTGTCAATAAAATTGCTGGATACCGTGTTTTAGCAATCGATAGGGGTGAACGCGAAGATTTTCTAAAAGTATCGGTTGATGTTGATATTGAAAATGCACTTAATATTATTTATTCCGAAATATTAAAGGATGACTCAAAATGTACCCAAGCTGTTATAGATGCTGCACAGGATGCGTTTGACCGGCTTATTCATCCGTCTATTGAACGTGAAATACGCAATATCTTAACTGAAAATGCCTCCGACGCTGCTATTAAAGTATTTTCTTCCAATCTTCGCCAGCTTTTAATGCAGCCGCCTGTAAAAGGTAAGGTTGTATTGGCTTTAGACCCAGCCTATCGTACCGGATGTAAAGTCGCTGTAGTTGACGGAAGCAGTATTGTGCTTGATACTTCTGTTGTATATCCTACTCCGCCGCACAATAAAATTGAAGAATCCGAACAAATACTAAATAAACTTATTGATAAATATAATGTAGAGGTCATATCCATCGGCAATGGTACAGCATCAAAGGAAACTGAAATATTTGTAGCAAACCTTATTAAAAAACGCGGTGAAGGCCTATCGTATATGGTTGTTAACGAAGCCGGAGCTTCTGTTTATTCCGCATCAAAATTAGCAGCTCAGGAATTCCCTCAATTTGACGTATCCTTAAGAAGCGCTGTTTCTATTGCCAGAAGATTGCAGGATCCGCTTGCTGAATTAGTCAAAATTGATCCAAAAGCTATTGGTGTCGGCCAATATCAGCATGATATGCCTAAAAAGCAGCTTGATGAGGCTCTAAGCGGTGTTGTTGAAGATTGTGTTAATACTGTCGGCGTTGATTTAAATACAGCCTCCCCTTCTCTTTTATCACATATAGCCGGTATAAACAGTACAGTTGCTAAAAACATAGTAAAATACCGTGAAGATAACGGCAGTTTTAAATCAAGAAACGAGCTTAAAAAGGTATCTAAATTAGGACCTAAAGCATTCCAGCAATGTGCAGGATTTTTAAGAGTACCTGAAAGTGAAAATATTCTTGATAATACCTCAGTTCATCCGGAATCATATGAAGCTGCAAAACAATTAGTACAATTTTGCGGATATACTTTAAAGGATGTAAAATATAATAAGCTTTATTCATTGCGTGAACGTGTAGAAGCTCTTGGCATGGGAGAAGTCGCCGATATGTTAGGTATAGGCGTTCCTACTTTAAACGATATAATAAACGAGCTGCTGCGTCCCGGACGCGATCCGCGTGATGAATTACCTAAACCTATGCTTCGTACTGACGTTATGGATATTAACGATATCAGGCCTGGTATGCAGTTTACAGGTACTGTACGCAATGTAGTAGATTTCGGAGCTTTTGTTGATATTGGTGTTCATCAAGACGGTTTAGTGCATATTTCCGAAATAACCAACCGGTTTATAAAACATCCAAGCGAGGTATTAAAGGTTGGCGATATTGTAACTGTACGTGTATTAGCTGTTGATGTTGATAAAAAACGTATTTCTTTAAGTATGAAACCTATATCATAAAAAACTTAAAATTATGCTATAATTAATAAAATCCGTAAACTATTCTCATCTAAAAAATAGTTTACGGATTTATTTTTTATTATATTAAATAAGAACACAAGTCTTATGATTTTCAATAGTATATCATTAGATTAAATAATAAATCAAATATCCTGCTTTTGGTTAGCTGCAAACAGGGGGGCGCCCGCTAGCGGTTATAACCGCCCCTGCAAATGTTACAGCTAAGAAAGATATGGTTTTTCTTTTAATAAACATTTCATAACGTAACATTTGCAGGGAACGCATCTTAAAAAGATGCGTTTAGCGGGCGCCCCCCCTATCCAACTTGGGATCTTAGCTGGTAATGTCTGCTGTATAACTACAATATAAATCTCTTTACTTTTAGTGTACATAAAAATTCATGACGAATATTTTAATGTGTTATTTAGACTTATATTGTACATTCTATTAATTATCTGATTTAAAAAATGCCATAAACGCTTTATACGCCATATAAACATCAAGTTTAGCAACAACTTCAAATGGAGCATGCATAGAAAGCACTGGTACGCCGACATCAACAACATCAACATTCATATTAGCAATATACATAGCGACCGTACCGCCGCCGCCTGCATCAACTTTACCTAATTCGCCAATCTGCCAATCAACATTAGCATCGTCAAACATACGCCTTACTCTGCCCATAAACTCAGCAGATGCATCAGATGTACCCGATTTACCTCTCGCACCTGTATATTTAGTAACAACAACGCCTTTATTAAGATAAGCGCAGTTGCGTCTTTCTAATACATCTGGATAATTTGGATCAAAGCCAGCGTTTACATCAGCTGATAAACATTCTGATTTTGTAAGCACTTCATAAAGACGTGCACTTTGTGCATCAGCTAAATCGGAAATAAAATATTTAAGATATGCTGAATTAAGGCCTGTATTGCCATCAGAACCTATTTCTTCTTTATCAGTAAGCACTGTTACAGCAGTATAATCAGGTATACCGCAATCTAAAGCCGCCATCATAGCAGGATATGCGCATACTCTGTCGTCATGGCCGTATGCGCCAATAAAACTTCTGTCAAAACCGAGATCCCTTGCTTTAAAGGCTGGTACAAGTTCCAATTCAGCTGATAAGAAATCAGCTTCAATTATACCATATTTTTCATTAAGCATTTTTAATATATTAAGTTTAACAAGTTCCGAACCTTTATCATCTTTAAATGGCCTTGAGCCTATTAATATATTAAGTTCTTCTCCTTTTATAGCTTCTGATAATGGACGTTTCATTTGTTCAGCTGCAAGATGCGGTAATAAATCGGTAACACAGAATACAGGGTCGTTATCATCCTCACCAATACTTACATCAACTATACCGCCGTCTTTTTTAACAATCCTACCATGAAGTGAAAGTGGGATAGCCGTCCACTGATATTTTTTTATACCGCCATAATAATGTGTCTTAAACATAGCAAATTCAGCATCTTCATAAAGAGGATTGGGTTTAAGGTCAAGACGCGGCGAATCTATATGCGCAGCGCACATATGCACGCCTTCAGATACAGGTAATTTGCCTATAACAGCCAGAATAACTGCCTTTTCACGGTTTACATAAAATACTTTTGTACCCGGCTGATAATTTGTTTTAGGTTCAAATGGGATAAAACCTTTTTCAGTTGCCATTTTTACTACTGTACGTACAGCTTCTCTTTCAGTTTTTGCATTATCAAGGAATTTCTTATATCCTTCACAAAACTGGTCGGCAAGCTTTATTTCATCATCTTCCATCTTTTTTGCAAGATGTTTATAATCCAAATATAATTGTTCTTTTAATACTTCTGCTTGTGATTTATTCTCGCTCATTTATATTCCTCCTGTTTTATTATTATCATTTACTTATGGATGTATCTTTAAACATTCATATTCCTTAATTAATCTATCTGCGATATTTTCTGCTTTATTTATAAGCTCATCCATTGTTCCATTATTCATAATTACATAATCGCATTGATTAATATAATAATCATTTGATTTTTGAGCAGACATACGCAATTTTGCCTGTTCTATTGTTAAATTATCACGTTCTATTATTCTGCTTTGCCTGATATTTTCCGGAGCGCATACAGCTATTGTTTTTCTGCATATTTTATTACTGCCGCTTTCAAATAAAAGCGCAGCATCAAATAATATTAGCTCATGGCCGTTATTATACATTTCTTTAGCTATTTGAAGCGTTCTTTCTATTATCGCTGGATGTGATATAGAATTTAAAAGTTCTGTTTTTTCCTTTGATACAAAAGCACGGGACGCTAATAATGTTCTATTTAAAGAACCGTCTGGATTTATAATATCATTACCGAAATGTTTTGCAGCATCTTGTAAATATTTACTGCCTGGTTGCATAATTTCTCTGGCAATTTCATCTGCATCTATAACTGCAAAACCTTTTTTAGCAAAAATTTCTGATACATAGCTTTTACCAGCGCCTGTAGGCCCAGTTATACCGATTAAAAATCCGTTCAAATGGTAATCACCTCAAACCCTGCGGCTCTTATCAGCCTGTTATATACAGCAAGCCCTACGCCTTGGGGCACCGGACAGCGTACATATACAGTTTGGACACCGAGATCATCAACCTTTCTTAACGCATCAAATAATTCATGCGCCTGGCTGTCATAATCGCCTTTTTGGCCATATGTTACGCTTGGTATTTTAAATATCCCAGTTTCATTATCATAGCATAAAACGCCGCAGCTTTTATCCTTCATTGCGTTGACATAATCAATAAAATCTTCATCATTTTCCGTTTTTATCATGATAATTTTCGTTTTAGGCGAATAATGTTTATATTTCATACCAGGCGACGGCGCCATTTTATCTTCACTAAGCTTATTAATGACTGCTTCACTGACATCGATATGCCCGATAACTCCACTAAGCTGTTCAAGCGTTATTATCCCCGGGCGCAATAGGATAGGCCTATCATCTGCCAGTGAAATTACTGTTGATTCCACGCCAACATCGCATTCTCCACCATCCAAAACAGCGTCTATCCGTCCGTTTAAATCATGCATAACATGATGAGCCGTTGTAGGGCTTGGGCTGCCTGAAATATTAGCAGAAGGTGCTGCAAGCGGTATCCCTGCTTCTCTTATAACCTTTCGTGCAACAGGATGAGACGGCATTCTAACCGCCACAGTATTAAGCCCGCCTGATACAATATCCGGTATTTTCTCGGATTTAGGTATAATCATCGTAAGCGGACCAGGCCAAAAAGCTTTGGCCAGCTGCATTAATGTAAACGGTATATAATCAGCTAAATCCATGATATCGTCATAATCTGCTATATGCACGATCAATGGATTATCCTGCGGCCTTCCTTTAGCTTTAAAAATATTTGCAACAGCTTTTTTATCCAAAGCGTTAGCAGCCAAGCCGTATACCGTTTCTGTCGGTATGGCAACTAAACCGCCTTTTTTTAATATTTTCGCCGCTGTTTTTATAGCTTTATTGCCATCATGTTCATACGATAAAAATTGAGTAATCAAATTATGCCTCCGATTATTCCTCAGATGAAGCTTTTAATTTTTCAGCACGGTCAGCCATAATAAGCGCATCTATTATTTCATCTAAGTCTCCATTTAGAATAGCTTCTAATTTATATAATGTAAGACCAATTCTATGATCAGTAACACGGCTTTGCGGATAATTATATGTGCGTATGCGTTCTGAACGGTCGCCTGTACCAACCTGAGCGCGCCTATCGGCCGCTATTTCTTTATTTTGTTTTTCTCTTTCACCTTCCAAAATTTTAGAACGCAAAAGCTTCATAGCCTTGTCTTTATTTTTAAATTGACTGCGTTCATCCTGGCATTCAACCACTATTCCGGTTGGGATATGAGTTATTCTGATAGCAGATTCAGTTTTATTAATATGCTGTCCTCCGGCGCCGCTGGCTCTGAATGTATCAATCTGCAAATCAGCCGGATTAATTTCAACTTCAACATCTTCAGCTTCCGGCAATACGGCAACCGTTACAGTAGATGTATGAATTCTTCCCTGAGATTCAGTTTCCGGTACCCTTTGTACCCTATGAACACCGCTTTCAAATTTAAAACGGGAATATGCTCCGTCTCCGCTTATCATAAAGCTGACTTCTTTAAATCCACCTAATTCAGTCTCATTACTATTTATTATCTCAGTTTTCCAGCCCTTTGTATCTGCATACATGGAATACATCCTGTAAAGAGCTGCTGAGAATAATGCTGCTTCTTCACCGCCTGCACCGCCGCGTATTTCTACAATAACATTTTTATCATCGTTAGGGTCGCGCGGGAGCAATAATACCTTAAGTTCTTCATTTATTGTTTCTAATTGTTCTTTGGCATCATCCATATCTTCCTGAGCCATATCTTTAAATTCCCTGTCAGCTGTACTGTCAGCTAATATAGATTTTGCTTCTTCAATACGTTCGTTTGCACGCTTGCATTCACGCCATTTTTCTACAATCGGTTCAAGCATCTTATGTTCGCGCATTAATTGAGTAAATACATCCTGATCAGCTACAATATCAGGCTGATATAATTTTTCTGATATTTCATTATAACGATCTTCAACTTCTTGTAATTTATTATACATAACAACAACTCCAATATAATATTTAATTAATAATTAATAATCAATTCAATCAAAATATTATATCTAAGCTAAGTTTTTTCCGTAATTTCTCTTATGATTTTACGGATATTGCGTTCTGCTTTTACACGCGGTACCATAACTTCATGCCCGCAACCAATACAACGTATCCGAAAATCCATACCAGAACGCAGAACTAAAAAGCGATTATTTCCACATGGATGATTTTTTTTCATTTCTAATATATCCCCAACGCGGACATCCATAAATGCATACTCCTTATATTACTAAGTAATTTTATATCTTATTAGTATACCATAATACGCCTATATTTATCAATCATTATAATTAAATTTAATGCTTTTATTGACAATTTTATATTAATCCCAATTGCTCAATACTAAAAAACAAATAAAAACGTCCAAGCTATATTATTTTTTATTATTTAAATAACAATATGTCCGGTTACGTTACCTAAAAAAAGGGGCTCCTGCGTGCAACCATATAAAATATGGTTGCTATTTGCTAAATAATTTTCCATATTAAAAATAAACTTATTAAGAAAATACATGTTTCTATTTTCATTCCAGATCTATATAAGAGCTAAATTATTTTGCATCCAAGCGCATCTAAAAGATGCGCTGCGCAGGCGCCCCCCCTTTTTTATCTAAGCTTTCTTCTTTATTTGCTGAATGAACTTTAAATATAATTTCTTATCTTTACTATATACTACATTTTCCTATCAATATAATCTTTTAATTTATTAGCTAATGATATATCAATAAGCCCGCTCAATTCTATTCCTTTATCAGTATATTTTTCATCATATATAACGCCGTTTTCTCTTATTTTTGACGTATATCCTGCTTTATCAAACGGCAGTATCATATTAACCTTGATTTGTGTAGGAGTAAGTGCTGATTCTATTGCATTAAGCACTTTATCTATTCCTTTACCTTCCAAAGCTGAAATATATACAGCTTTACCTATAACCGGTATATTATCAGAATTATTTATTAAATCGCATTTATTAATTATATTAATGATAGGTTTATCTTTACATCCTAAATCCTCTAAAAGCTGCTGGGTTACTTTAAGATGTTCCACCGCCTGTTCACTTGAACCATCGCAAATATTTAATATCACATCAGCCTGTGCAGCTTCTTCAAGAGTTGATTTAAATGCATCTATTAAATTATGTGGCAATCTTCTTATAAATCCAACCGTATCAATAAGAATGACTTTACGTCCATCTGGTAAATTTAATGCTCTTGCTGTTGGATCAAGAGTTGCAAATAATTTATCTTCCGCTAATACTCCAGCATTAGTCAAAGTATTCATAAGGGTAGATTTGCCGGCGTTTGTATATCCAACTAGTGCAACGACTGGTATACCGTTCTTTTTACGTCTTTTACGCATTCTTTCTCGCCTATGCTGTACTTCCATCAGTTGTCTTTTTAAAGAATCTATTCTTCTTCTAATATGCCTTTTATCTGATTCTAATTTACTTTCACCTGGGCCTCTTGTTCCAATACCTCCGCCTAATCTTGATAAATCATTACCGCGTCCTATTAATCTTGGCAGCATATATTGAAGCTGTGCTAATTCTACCTGTAATTTGCCTTCATTAGATTTTGCACGCATTGCAAATATATCAAGTATCAGCATTGTTCTATCAATTACTCTGATATTTGTTTGTTTTTCAAGATTACGAAGCTGAACCGGCGTAAGTTCACCGTCAAATATTAATAAATCAGCTTGCTGTGTTTCTATAAGCTGTTTTATCTCATTTAATTTACCTAATCCTATATAAAGAGCATTATCTGGAGTTTGACGGTTTTGCGTTACAATTGCTATAACTTCAGCGCCAGCTGTAAAACTTAATTCCCTTAATTCTTCTAAAGATGCTTCATCATCTTTATCGCCCGTAAAAACTGCAGCTAATATGGCTTTTTCTGTTTTTATTTCATTCATATTTATCATTTAATTTCCTCATATTTTCTATAATATTATCGCTTATTTTACACCATATGGTATTATGTGTAAATATATGAATAATTAATTAAATATTTCTTTTCTTTATTATTATGACATTAAATTCATATATATTATTATAAAATTTTTTTCATAGAAATTTTACACAAAACTATACAGCATCTGATATTATTGAAACTAAAAGAATAGTAAAAATCTACATGTGTTATGATACAGGAGGGATTAATACTTATGATTGAGGTAGAAAACCTCACTAAGAGGTATGGTGGAAAACTAGCTGTCAACAATATATCCTTTAAAATTGATGAAGGTGAAATTGTTGGTTTTTTAGGTCCAAACGGCGCCGGTAAAAGTACTACTATGAATATGCTTACCGGTTATTTATCATCAACCGACGGTATAATAAAAATTGATGGATATGATATACTCACTAATCCAAATGAAGCTAAAACTAAGATAGGGTATTTGCCTGAACAGCCTCCTTTATACATAGATATGACTGTTGAGGAATACCTTGATTTTATGTATGACCTAAAAAAAGTAAAATTACCTCGTAATGCTCATATAAAAGAAATATGTGATATGGTAAAAATAACAGATGTATATCATCGTATGATACGCAATTTATCAAAAGGATACCGTCAACGTGTTGGTATCGCCCAGGCTCTTTTAGGTAATCCTGACGTGCTTATTTTGGACGAACCTACCGTTGGTCTTGACCCTAAACAAATTATTGATATACGTTCGCTTATAAAACGTCTTGGCAATGGGCATACAGTTATATTAAGCTCTCATATTTTATCGGAAATTCAGGCTGTATGCGAACGAATCATTATAATAAACGAAGGCGTTATTGTTGCAGATGATACAACTGAAAACCTATCAATGAATCTTTCTGAAGATCATCGCCTTTTAGCTCAGATTGAGGGAGAAAATGTAGCTGTATTAGAAGCTCTGCGCTCAATAGATGGAGTAACTAATGTTATTTCCTTAGGTGAAAAGAGCGAAAATGTATATGAATATTCAATTGAAACTACAGACCGCTGCGACAGGCGGCGTGAAGTATTTAAAACGGTTGTGGATCATAACTGGGTTTTATTAGGTCTTAGCTATACTGGCATGACTCTTGAAGATGTCTTCCTTAAATTAACTTCTTCTAATAATACATCCAATAAACATATTATAAATTCCAGTATAGGAAATGATTTAGATAATAATGATACTGATGAGGAGGTAAAAGATAATGCTGGCGATATTCAGGCGTGAACTTAAAGCATATTTTAATTCTATGACTGGTACTATTTTTATAGCTGTTTATTACTTTTTCTCCGGTTTATATTTTTTCATTACTTTATCATATCAAATAGCTTCTCTTACTACTGTATTCGGAAGCATGTTTGTAATTGTATTAATGCTTTTGCCTCTTTTAACTATGAGATTATTCAGCGAAGAACGCCGTAATAAAACCGACCAGGCGCTTTTAACCGCTCCTGTAAGCCTTACAAGTATAGTAATCGGCAAATATCTTGCTGCTATTACTGTATTATTCCTTGCTATGCTTATAAATGTTGTATATGGAGTTGTATTAACTGCTTTTGGTAATCCTGACTGGCTTATGATAATTGCTAATATTCTAGGGCAATTTTTATTAGGAGCCGCTGTTATAGCAATCGGTCTATTTATATCCTCTTTAACAGAAAGCCAGATTATTGCCGCTGTATCTACTCTAGGCGTATCCCTGTTAATTATACTAATAGATTCAGCAGCTTCTCTTGTGGAATATAACTGGGTATCTAAAGTGGTTGAATGGATTTCATTTAATATACGCTATGATGATTTTACATATGGTATTGTAAGTATACATAGTGTTTTATTCTTCATAAGTGTAAGCGCAATATTTATATTCCTTACCATACGTAAACTGGATAAACGCAGATGGAACTGATAGGGAGGGATAGAAAATGGCTGATATAAATAAAAATGAACAAAACACTAATGAATCAGAAAGCCAAGTGCAAAAAGTTAAAAAAATACCATGGTATAAAAACCGTAAAATAAAATTAAGTGGTATTGCTGCAGGTATAACTGCTCTTGTAATAGCCGCTATTATTGTAGTAAATGTTATTGTAGGCGTTATTGCTCAGAGATATCCAATGGATCTTGATATGACGTCCGACAGTTCATTTACCATGAGTGATGAAACGGCTGATTATGTTAAATCTATTGATAAAAAAGTTACTATTACATTTTTCTTAACTGAAGAGGAAGCCAGAAGTGTATTTCAAACTTATTATGGCAATGATTCTGCATTAAGAGCATTGGAATACTGTACACAAATTAATCCAAATATCACTATGCAATATATAGATTTAAATCTTGTACCTGAATTATCGAATAAATATGATACTTCCCTTATCAGCAATGGTAATCTTATAGTTTTTGAATGCGGTGAAAATCAGGAATATATTTCTGATGCTGATTTATATGTATTCGGTACTGATGCAACTACCGGTACATATATGGATGCTAACGGAAATTTAGTAATCGAAGGCGACCAAATTGAAAGATGTATTGTAAAAAGCCTTATGCTTGTTACAACAGATGACAGACCTGGTGCAAGCATAATAGAAGGCCATGATGAAGTAGGTTGTCCGTATTTTTCATATTGGATTGAACAAAACGGTTTAAAATTATCTTATACTGAACTGCTTCTTGAAGATATACCTGAAGATACAGATTTTATTGTTATCCCTGCTCCTACTACCGATTATTCTCAGGCAGAAATTGACAAGCTTAATGAATTTTTAGATCGCAATGGAAGCAATAGTATTATAGTATTTTTAGAAGCATCCCAACCGGATTTGCCTAATTTCAATGCATTTTTAGAAAAATGGGGTATAAAACCTGAAAGCGGTATGATAGTTGAAACCGATAGCAGTAATCATGAATCAGGTTTACCTGAACTTATTACAACTATAACAGGCGATGCTGAAGATAATTTTATAGACACGTTAGGCAACCGTCCGATTTTAACATACCGTACACGCGCTATGTCCACATTATTTGAATCAAATGATGATATTCAGGTAGAAACTTTATTACAGACTTATAAAACTACAGCAATAATAAATGAAGACGGTTCTTATGGCGAAGAACAATCTTTTCCTGTAATCACTCGTTCTTTCCGTACCGGTGAAGCTAGTGATTCAGAAGAAGGCCCTGTTACAGACAGCGTTTATGTATTTGCTACTGTAGAATTATTTAATCAAAGTATAATTGAAACTTACAGCGGAGCTATTAATAACGAAAGTATGGCGACTACCCTTATTAATACATTAGGCGCACGTTCTGTAAATGTTGATATTCCAGATAGGAATATCACCGACCGTATCCTTAAAATTAATCAAGCTCAGGCTACTACAATAGGTTTATTTGTATTTGTTATATTTGTACCGTTATTTATACTCGTTACAGGGTTTATAGTCTGGAATAGGAGGCGTAAACTTTGAGTAAGCAGTTAAAAATATTAATAATATTGCTTGCGGTAGTGGTTGGTTTAGGCGGTACTCTTGCTCTTTCAATATATTTTATTGATAAAGCTGAACATGAAGATTATATGGCTTCTTCGATTGATTTAGGTGATTGGAAGAATCTTGTAAACAGGGAAACTTCTGAACTGTCTTCTGTCATTATCCATACAACTGAAGAAGAATATACTCTTAATATGAATCCTGACACTAATTATCTTGTAGTTGAAGGCTTTAACAGCCTGCCTCAAAATACATCAGCTTTAGGCGGTTTAGCAAGCTCAGTATGTTATATCAATGTAGATGAAACTATAGTAGAAAATCCTGAAGATCCGTCAAAATATGGATTTGACGATCCTCAATTTATTAAAATTACTTTTACTGATAATTCAACTTTTACACTTGAAATAGGTACAAATGCTCCATTAGGCGGACAATATGTCAGAGTTGGCGGTGAAAATACTATATATTTAATGAATGAAGGATTAGATGATATCCTTGTACCTAAAGAAAAATATATAGGCCTTAATTTAATAGAATCACAAACAACATCTGATACATCGTCAAGCAGTTCTTCACAATCTTCAAGTTCTCAAAGCAGTGATACTGCTACAACTGTTAAACCGGAAAATCTTATTTTTTCCGGTTCTATCAGAGAAAATCCTATAGAAATTATGCCTAATTCAAACGACGACCCATCTCTTGGATCTGCATCATGCAATTATTTAATTCCATCTTACGGTTATCTTCCTGCTGATAATGAATTAATGACCAGTGTTAATTCATCTCTTGTTCCTTTTACAGCAGATGAAGCTGTCATTGCTCATCCAACAGCCGATCAAATTGAACAATATGGATTATCAAATCCACGTTCTATCGCTGAATTTTCTGTATTAGGGCAGCAATATACTATAAAGCTCGGAAATAAAGAAGGCGGCAGCTATTATCTTATGGTAAGCGGCATTGACTGTATTTATGCTATTTCAGATGCTAATGCTCCATGGGCTGAGTTGCAGGCAACCGATTTATTGGCATCTCCTGTATATGCTCCGGAAATAACAGCAGTATCTTCTATCAGCTTACAAACAGCTCAATCCAATCATACCTTTGATATAACTGTTACTGATTTAGGTTCAAGTCAAGGTATTGATAATGTATTATTAGACGGTATACAATATGATACTCAACAATACAGGGATATTTATGAGCAGTTTTTAAATAGTAATAATACCGCTGAAACAGAAAACAGCGCGCCTGAAAACAGCCCTGCTTTAACTGTTATCATGAAATTCAATTGCAATGACCGTATAGATACCCTTGATTATTATTATGATAGTGCTACTACATGCCGTCTTATAATAAACCAAACCGTAAATGTAACTGTCCCAAGAGATAAAGTTGATATTCTTATTGCAAGCATAAACGCTTTAAATGCACAATAAGTTTAAATCAAATAAATATCCCCCGGCTCCGCCGGGGGTATTTCATGTGTGGGCGGAGCCCTTTATTACTAGCGGCACGTGTCACGTCACGTTGGTACGGTCTGGCAACCGCGAAAAGTTTGTTACTTGCTACTCGTAAACGAGTTCTTTAAAAATTTCCCATCGTCAGCTGTTCTCCTGCCTTATCTTTCTCCAGCTGCTTTTGGATATACTCCTGTATCTTCTTTGCATTCTTTCCCGCCGTATCTGCGTAGTACCCTCTGCACCAGAATTCACGGTTCCTATACTTATACTTCAACTCCGTGTACTTCTCATAGATCATCAGACTACTCTTTCCCTTTAGATACCCTATGAAACTCGATACAGCTACCTTTGGCGGTATTTCTACCAGCATATGTACATGGTCTGGGCACACCTCCTCTTCCACTATTTTTATCTTTTTCCACTCGCACAGCATTCTCAGGATTTCTCCTACTTCACGCCTCTTATCTTTGTAGAATACTTTCCTTCTATACTTTGGCGCAAATGCTATATTATCCTAAATCATATAACATATAAGAATATGCATTAAAAATATTAAAGAAAATATCTCTGGTTACGTTGCCATAAAAAGGGGCGCCTGCGTGCAGCCATATTTCATATGGCTGCCAAATGCAAAATAATTCTCCATATAAAGATGATAAGTATTTAAGATAATACTTAGTTTTTATTTTTAACTCAGCCTTAGTATTAAAAAATTATTTTGCGTAAAGCGCATCCAAAGGATGCGCTGCGCAGGCGCCCCCCTAAACAGTACTTTTACATTATCTGTTACTTTTTATACTAGATTTATTATTTATTATTTTGTCTTGCGTGATTTAAATTATCTTAGCTAACACGATGTGATATTCGCAATTCCACTTTGTGTGTGATAAACTGTTTGTGTCATTCATTCGAATGTCCTCCTTTTGTTGTTCCTTGCGGTCTGGCAACTGCAAGGAACAACAAAAGGAATTTTTCTTTCTACATAATCGGCACAAGCCTTTCTTTGAACCACTCGCCTTGCCAGTGGTTTTCAGTAGACAAAAACAGCCTTATGGAACAAATCATTCCATAAGGCTGTTTTTTTATATTTATTTTATTGGTATAATCCCACCAATATCAATTAATTTATCTTTACTTAAACATATGTATTTTTTATTATGGCTTAGTATAAATCTGCTGATATCTTCCCCATCTTTATGAGTAAAAATATCCCCGGTAAATGCTATTAAATCATCTGCAATATTCCCGCAGCATCCACCAATGAAACCATAATCATATCCATTAATAAAAATATCTCCGTTATTTATTAATAATACGTCAATCCCTGCCTTTACAGCAGCAGTTTTTATTGTTTTATCAGCTGTTATAATCGCTTTATCATTTACTACGCATACAGAACATCTTGTATACCCTTGTTTTACATTCCAGATTTTTATATTGTTATCAGTACACCACTGTTTTATATAACTATCCATATATCGTTCGTTAGCAAAAACATTTTCACCTAATACAAGACAGTTAAACGGTATATCAAATGGATAATTCTCTTTTAATACAGTTTCTGATATTATAACATTAGCGCTATATTGTTTTAATATGTTTATTATATTCTCCTGGCTAATATGGCACACAACCGTTTTATTATCAAGGAAATTTATAAGCATATCAGCATGATCACAAACAGGAGATTGTAATGATTTGCATATATTTGTATTAATAACCTCTATGCCCATATCGTTTAATGATTTTACGATATGGGCATATCTAGTTGAACATATAACTTTATTATACATAAAAAATACCTATAAAATTATTATTCATATCTAAGAGCCTGCACCGGGCTTAATTTTGATGCTTTAACAGCAGGATATACCCCAAATATAACCCCTAAAATTACAGCTGCTAACGTACAAGTAAAAAGATAATTAAACGGTATCATAAGGCTCATACCTACAATCTGGCCAGCAGCAAAAGCTGCTAAAGAACCTATTAATATACCGATTAAACAACCAATTACAGATACAAAAAGCGATTCTATAAGAAATTCCATCATAATTGAAAAATTGCTTGCGCCTATCGCCTTTTTTATTCCTATTTCTCTTGTACGTTCATTAACCGCTACTATCATTGACGTCATAATACCAAGTCCGGCTACAATAAGTGAAATTGAACCTATAGCGGATAAAACCATTGTAACTATATTCAATAGGTTTGTCAACTTATCCCTTTGTTTAGCTAAATTTTCCGCTTTATATGCACCAGTATCATTACTGCCTGCTTCTAATGTGCTTATTATTGTCTGTCCGGTAGCTTCCGCATCATATGAAGTTTTTACTTTAACTGCAATCTGGTCAAAATCTGATTTTCCTATACCATTTTGTAATGTAGTATACGGCGTATATATAATTGAAGGAATATAACCGGTTATATTTTGTAAAATACTGCTGTCTGCTTTTACAATACCGATAATTTCAAATTCTTTATATTCTCCTCCAAGTAATATTTCCATCTTCTTGCCTACAATATTTTCTCTGCCATATGCTTCTTTAGCAAAATTTTGATCTACAAGACATACATTGGCTGCTGTTTTAACTTCCGGTTTTCCTATTGCTCGGCCATGTAATAATTCTAATGATATAATCTGATTTGCTCCTGAATCTATTCCCCATACAATAGCGTCTGATTTTTTACCGCATATTTCTGATTTTGTATAACATGTAACAATTGGCATAGCATCTTCTACTGAAGACATACTTCTTATTTTATCCAATTCATTTTGTGATAAATCAACCGACATGGATACCGATGTATCCATACCTATTGTAATACCATCCAATCCAAGGCTATTTAATTCATTACTGATTGCCTCTTTGCCACCGTTGCCAATCGCTCCTATTATTACAACAGATGCCATACCTATCGCAATACCTGATATTGTAAGAAATGACCTCAGCCTTTTTCTGAATATATTTCTAAATGCAGAAATTATCATATCAAGCATCAGTATCATCTCCCTGTTCTACTTCTACTCTCATACCTGTACTTGCTATATCATCCGGATTTGTTATAACTCTATCTCCATCTTTTAATCCTGATGATATAACCGCTCCTGCTGCAATTTCTTCAGATGATTGTATATCAACCCTTCTGGCGCTTTTTGCATTATATACATAAACATATTCCTGTCCGTTATCATCCTGTCTTATACATTCATACGGTACTACAAGAGCTGTTGATTGTACATCAGTAACTATAGCGGCGTCAATATTAAATCCTGGTTTTATATATTCATCCGCATCGTCAATAGATACTATTGCATCTACTACCGTTTCCGTATTTGTCCCTGACTGTTGTTGTCTTGCAGATGGATAAATTTTTTGTACCGTACCGTGATATTCTTTATCTTTAAATCCGCTTCCTGTTATTTTTACACTCTGTCCTATATTAATATCGCTTATATCATTTTCATCAACTGATATTTTTACCTGTAAACTGCTTAAATCAGATATAGTAGCTATAGAAGAAGATGTCCAGGCTATTTCCCCCATTGATGCGTTTATAGAAGTAATTATACCGCTTCTTGGAGCATATATCCGTTCAGGTATGGATGAATAATCATATGAATCCATACTTAATCCGCTTGAACCGGTATACATATTTATTACTTCCTGTGATATATTAGCGTCACCTAAACCTTGCGTACCTACTCCAGCCGATATAGCTGCATATGTCGCCGCAGTATCTACCTGCATAATAGCTTCACCTTTTTCTATATAATCTCCTACATCAAAATTTATTTTATCTACTACAACAGGCATATCAAGATATACATTTTCAAAATCTACTTCTTCTACTTTCCCTGAACATATTACTTCATTTTGTACTGGCTGAGATTTTAATTCCAATACGCCTATTTTTACTGTATTTGAATCAACTGAAAATGTATAAATTAAAATTGACGCTATAATTATTCCTGTGGATAATAAAAGCAGGAGATATTTTTTCATTCGCTCACCCTCATGTTTTTTTATGCTAATTTTTACATCTGTAAGATATTTTGTGATAAATTCCAGTAAATTATTAAATGAAAATAAAAAATTAATAGAATATTTTAATGCTTTTTTTATATAATAAAAAAAGTTGTACAATTAGTATAAATAATTTAAGATTGGATTGATTTTTATGGGTATTATACAATGTTCAAATGACTGCATATATCAACATGAAGGTTATTGTACTCTTGAACATCCCGCCGCGATTAATAATAACAGCGGTGTAGGCTGCGTACATTATATTAAAAATAATAGTGAAAATAAAAATAAAATTGATAGCAATGAAAATGATAAATAAAAATACTTAATTTTAAAAAGGACATACCGAAAAATATCGGTATGTCCTTTAAGTTTAATATTAAAATAAAAATATTCGTAAAGGTATTATTCAACATCTGGCTCTAATACGCCATAATTGCCATCTTTACGCCTGTAAACCACATTGATTTCGCCTGTTACTGCATTGCGGAACATAAAAAACTCATGGTTTAACATATTCATTTGCAAAATAGCTTCATCTATATCAAGTGGTTTTATTGGGAATTTTTTGGAACGTACAATTTGGAAATCTGTTTCCTCATCGACAACCGAATCAACTGCAAATTCGTCAAAAGCACTATCACGGAGACGTTTTTCAAGCTTTGTCTTATTTTTTCTTATTTGACGCATAAGAGAATCGACAACCTTGTCAAGAGCATCTTCCATCATGTAAGCAGTATCTTCAGCGCGGAAATACATACCTGCGCTTTTTACCGTTACTTCAACAGTTTGACGATTTTTTTCAAGCGTTACCGTTACATTCGCCTGAGCGTCTTCATCAAAAAACTTATCAAATTTTGATAATTTTTTCTCAACGCGCTGTTTAAAGGAATCTTTTAATGTTACTTTTCGTCCGGTAATGGTAATATTCATGACACCATCTCCCTTTATATCTTAAACCCATAATATGGATGGGTTTTTACGAATAAAACAGATACTGTAAATTTGATTACAGTAATACTGTTTATGACTATATTATAACATATATTCCTAAAAAAACAAGCATAAATTTTCCATTTTTTCGCATGTTTACCAAACTTTAATATATAAATAATAACTATATAATATTTTGTTTTTGCCTATAAATTATTCTATTTTATCATAATAAAGCTTTACTTATAATGAGTCTCTTACAATTTTGCCTGAACATATTACTAGACAAGGTTTTGACATTATATCAAGCGGATCCCCTGTAAATGCAACCATATCGGCGTCTTTACCTATTTC
>JABLTR010098341.1_pt1 | contig 32544 bp, 42 predicted proteins | sample 7160071 | NCBI WGS metagenome assembly JABLTR01 (sample SAMN14651230, study PRJNA627086) | human gut metagenome | isolation source: feces | host: Homo sapiens | reverse complement strand
TTGCTGTCCCGGAGGCGGTTGCGGACTATGTACCCGGCCCGCTCCAGCTCCTTCAGGGCGGAGCCGATGCTGTCCGTGCCCTCCTTGCAGATTTTTGCAAGGCCTCTGGTGGTATAGTTCCAGTCCTCCGGCAAGGACAGCATCATGGAGAGCAGCCCTTTGGATTTCAGCGACAGCCCCGCGTTGCGCAGGTGGTGGTTGGACATCACCGTGTAGTCGCGGGTTTTCTCAATGCGAAATACCGCCATAGTATCACCTCCCTTCGGCGGTTTGGAAAAGTGTTTGTTTTTAGGAAAAAGACGACCTCTATGCCGCCTGGATGCCCCGGAGGGGAAAAACTACGGGCGGGGCCTTTGGGCTGACTGTGGGAGAAAAAACATAGGATTTTTGACTCCTTCTGGGACAGTTTTGGGCATGAAAAAACGCCATAGGTATAGTTCCTACAGCGTTTTTCATGAAATATATCTCTTATGGGGTAAAGTTTCAGAAAGGTCAATTACTAACGGACAAATTGGTTATGTAAATAGAGTTGTCCTATTTTTAAATCAAATTGTGGTCTGAATTCTTTCTTATAGTCATTTGCAGGATGCCGTATACAGTGATTATCTTCTGTTAATCCTAGTAGTAATTTAGCCTTTTTTCCTACTGCAAATACTTAAGAATCATTAATTTGAAAGATTGTTTTTAGTGCATCTATGTATTTGAGCCCTTCTTCAAGTTCTCTTTGTGTCGGAGTCCGATTAGATGCTCTTTTCCCCTCCTTATACGGATGAAAAGGAAACACATTCCACATTAGTGGAATAATATGATATTCCCGTATTGCCGGCCAAATTATAGAAGCAGACCGCTCTGCTGTATTGCCGATTTTACTGGATCGTTTCCAATCTCCTAGTGCATAGTTATTTTCGGGATACTTCAATTGAATCTCGTCAGTAAATGGAATACCAGTTAACGCACATCCCCGGTAACCCGGAGCTTCTCCAATTAACATGATATCGACTTTATTTGACTTCAAATGCTGTAAATAGTTCAATAAATTATATTTACACACTTCATCACGGTAAGGATTAGTGAAAAGACGTTGCTCATCAGAAACCGAAGATATGTCCTCAACAAATTCTTTTATTGTCAGAAAACGCACCACCTTTGGCAAAAATAATTTTATCAGTCGATTTTTAAATCTCTATAATACATTTGCTTTGAAATTTTATTTTCAATCTTTTCCTTATACTCTTCTTTACTTGTTCCCACATGTGAAAGATCTATATTAAAATAACTTGCATCTGATTTGGGAAGGCCGTATTTAATTATAATCTCTCTTGTTTGAGCGCCATTTTTGGGAAGCGTAAATTTCATCGTCTTAGTTAGAGAAAAATCCCTTTTTGCAGTATATTGCCCATCTCTAAATGTAGTTTTATATAGAGAGTATTGCCGATCAAAAACTCGGGAAATGTTCTGGACAATAATTTCAATATCTTCCACACTTTCAAGACTAATTTTTTCTTGTATATCTATTTCATCACTTGAAAATTTTTCGATCTCAAGAGAAATAGAATCTTCCTTTAGCCCTGTATAAAGTTCATTCCATGTCCTTCGTCCCCATTCTTGAAATTCATCACACAGAAACAGCAAACTGGAAAAAGAGGTAATGTGTATGTTATATGCATCGGGACAGGTATGCGCAGCAATTGCGCGTAAAATTTCACGTCTTATATAAAATTGCCGTGCATCTTCATTTTTATAAATATAGTCATCATTCAAATTAAAATCAGATTCAAGAAAATAGAGCAGCATTTTATATATGATAATTGTGCTAATAATGCCATGCTGAAAACTCTCTAAAGATTTTGCATATTTGAGATAGTATTTAGGTTGAATGCGACCTAAGTATTCTTTTTCGACGATTGCGTCTGTTTGCTCATCTGCTTTTTCATCAGATGTTTTTTCTTTCATCTTTGTACTAATAAATTTTAAAACATATTCGTTGATGCTATCTTGTGTTCCACTATAACCGAAATTATTCCAAACATTAGGATTTGGCACAAATTCTCTCATCATTTTGCGTGTTTTGTCAAGAATTTGCTCTGCTTTTTCAAGCGGATAACCTAAGTCATGACAAAGAGCTGTTATTGTCCACATGCTAATATATTCAAAGAAATCAATCTTACTTGGTGGTTTAGCCCCACCATCAAGGCCTAGCTTGGTAATGAATGCATCTTCGGCATTTATTTTTTTTAGCAAACAAAACACACCTAATAACCAGACACGAATGGCATGAAAAACATGATCTCTATAATATGCACTTGACCCGTACATAAGGCTTTCAAATTCTGTATACCTTAGATGATATTCTTCTAGTTTGTCTATTCCATAGGCTACAATAGCTTTATTAGGATTATCCAAAAACGGTTCTCTTGTATCAAAATAGCGAAGACATACTATTGATTTATTTAGTAAAGAACGCCATAAATTGTCTAGTTTTCCGGCTTTAGAATATGAAATAGCGTTCTCTTGGTCAGATAAAAGCTTCTTTAGGTCTCCCTCTGGACCAACAATATCTTCATCAAGAGGAAATGCAAAATCACCAGGTAAATCTCTTCCTTCTTGTTTAAGTCTTTCTTTTAGTTTCTCGTATTCAGCCTGCGCAGTATTACGAATATCACCACACATTTCCTCAATCAATGTTCGATCATTAATTTCATAGCTCATTTTAACGCCCCTTTTCTTTTAAATATTTCTGCACAGGACAATTTTCACAGTCGATTTGACAATTTTCATAGCTTTCCACAAGTTTTACGCTCTGCTTTAAGTATTCTGAGTTTTCATATATTTGCTCCACATCTTTTTCCAATATGTTGTCAGGTAAAACAGAGACTCCATGTTCATCCTGGAATGTAATATATTTAAATGCTTCGCATCCGAAAACTGAACCATCAAACTTAATATACAATTTTTCTTTCACAGCATGACAAGGCGGTGTACTTCCTTGGATTGACAATGGCAACCCAAGTCGTATTGATTTTCCTTTAGTCTGTAAGTCGACTAAACGAGAACACAATTTGTTCAAGTCATCATCATTTATCATTATACTTTGAGCATTTTTACGGGCACGCCCATGAGGTACTAATTTCAAGAAATTCACCTGTTCTATACCCATCTGTTCAGCAAATCGGATCACATCTACGGCGTCATCTACATTTTGTCTCATGGGAACAAAATGAATTTCTGTCCGAATTCCACATTTAATTGCATTGGAGATGCTTTCACGCAGCAGGGGGAAATGGCCTTTGCTCTGTGTAATTAAATCATAAGTGTTCTCGTTTGCCGACTGAAGATTAAAAAGCAAAGATCGTAATCCAACTTTTTTCATTATTGATAGTAACTCAAGAGATAGTGGTTTAGCTTCTCCTGCATCTTTTACAATTCCACAGGAATATATATCAACAATAATATTAGAATCAGATATTTGCTTAACGATCTCAACAATATCAGGGTGCAAAAAAGGCTCGCCACCAGAAAGACATACTCTTTCGACTTTTAGCCGATGTAACCCCTGAATAACACGGCGCAGCGTATCCAGCTGCAGCATCATCGTGCATTCCTCGGTTGAACAAGAAGAGCAATGGATACAGCGGTTTACACACTTCTGAGTAATCTCAATAGAAACATCTTTTATCATCACTTGCCCTCCTTTGAACTGCCATCGACTAGTTTCATCTTTTCTAGCATTTCAAGATATAGTTTATGTGGAAGTATAGCAACATACGGTTCACTATTTTTGATAACGCAGATTGCTGCATTTTTGTCATGTGCCTCTTTGAACACCTTTGCTGATTGCCCCCTATTGAAAATCTGAGCTTTATATGTCTTCAGGTATTCAAAAAGCATGGCAACATCACCTCTTATCTGCAATATATTTATATTATACTCCAAAAGTAATTACTTTTCAATATTGTTTTTAAGTTATAAAAGTAATTACTTTTATAAGTATAATTCAATTTACAAAAAGTACCACAAGGCATTTGCCTGTGGTACTCTAATTGCTTATTCACTTTCGTCGTCCAGCCCCTCCGCTTTCAGCCAATCCTCAAAGGACTTCCTGGAGATGCGGATCATGTTGCCGATGCGGATCGTCTTGAACAATCCTGAGTTTGCGAGTTTATAGGCCGAAGCGCGGCCGATACCGAGAATGGCTGCGATGTCATTCACAGTGTATGTTCTGCTTTGGGGCGTCCCTTTTTCGTTGGTGCTCATAAAATGATCCTCCATTGCTAATAGCATTTTGAAATGGCCCCTAAAGCCCTCTGTCACAAGAGGTTCCTGCTAATACCTTGCTAATACGACATTTGAAAAGCCGTTGTAAGGCAGCATATTTCAGGGGAATTTGTGCAAATTGACCTACCTCCAGGCAGCACAATTTGCGAAGAAACAACATGGGAAGATATGATATGAACAATTTACGAAATGGTACGCCGTACTCCTAAGGGTTAGTTACAGGTTCGATTCCTGTTGGGGGTGCCAGCAAAGGCAAAAATCCCCGCTGCTGAAAAAGCAGCGGGGATTTTTTGTTGCATAAATCAAACACTTTTTTCTGCCTAACCAGCAGCCTGCAGCACCCGGACGGTTTCGGTGCGGCCTTCGTTTAAGGTAAAGTCTTCCGCGATGCCCTCAGTGATCAGAATCTCGCCGCTGTCGGTGACCAGCAGCATCTCAAAGCCGCCGTTCTCCCGCCAGTACTGTTCTGCGCTCTGAGCGCCCATCACAAACAGCGCGGTGGAGAGCGCGTCGCACATCTTTCCTTCTCTGCCGACGATGGTGACCGACTGCAGTCCGCTATCCGCCGGGTAGCCGGTGGACGGGTCGAGGATGTGCCAGTAGATGTTGCCCTGCTCGTCGTCAAAGTAGTTTTCATATCCGCCCGAGGTCACCACCGCCGCGTCGCTGACGGTGAGCACGACGAGATTGCCGCTTTCCCACGGAGCCCGGATGCCTAAGCGCCAATCGCTGCCGTCCGGGCGGGAGCCGATTGCCTGAATGTTGCCGCCCAGGCTGATGAGCGCGCTGCTGACACCGTGCCGGCGCAAAATCTCGGTCACCAGGTCCGCGGTGTAGCCCTTGCCCACCGCGCCCAGATCCAGCTCCATCCCGTCGGGGACGGTCAGCTCGGTGCCATTAAGCCGGATGCGGTCATAACCCACCTGCTCCAACAGCTGGGCTATCTGCTGCTGGGAGGGCACCTGTTTGGAATCGGTGGTGAATCCCCAGGCGGTGAGCACCGGGTAGATGGTCGGGTCCAGAGCGCCGCCGGTCCTTTGAGCCATCTCCAGCGCAAAGGAAATAATCTCTGCGGTCTCCTCGCTGACGGTGACCGGCTGGCCGCCGCTGTGGTTTGCCTGATAGATTTCGCTGTCCTCGTCGGTGACCGACCACAGCCCCTCGACCTGCTGGATACATTCCTCCGCTTCCTGCAAGGCCGCCTGCGCGTCCTCGCCGTAGGCGGTGAAGGTCATGTAGGTGTTCATCGCAAACAGGCTGCGCTCCACCGGCTGCTGCATCTCCTCTGCCGGCGCCGAGCAGCCGGTCAAAACACCCGCCAGCAAAAGTGCTGCCAGCTTTTTCCAAAGACGACCCATCTGTTTCCCCCTGTTCATCCCATTCTGCACCTTTGTTTGTCGTATATCAGTATCAGTTTACTATACCCGACACCTAAAGTCCAGTGCTTTGTTTGTATCCCCAGCGATTCCTTTTGGGCATCGCCTAAAAAAACGAGCTTACCCTTTTTTGGTCAGCCGCTGCACTCCCCACGCACCGTAGTGGGCCAGAAAAACAAACAGCCCCATGATGGCAAGATACTCAGTGAAGAATAGCGGCAGCGGGCGCTCAAAGTCAAAGAAGACAAAGCTGCTCTGCAGCAGCAGGTAGGAAGGGATCTGATTTTTCACGAGGGCGTAGAGTCCATAAACAGCAACCGCCGCACCACCAATGCGCAGCGTACCCCGCAGCACCGGGGAGGAAACCGGCCCTGCGGCCCGGCGCACCATTCCCAAAACCATGTTCCAGTGCAGCCCCAGATGCAGCGCCATCAGGACAAAGCTCCAGAAAGAGCAGAAGATGTGCATGGGACGGGCCAGCGCGATGCCGCCCGAAATCGGCAGGAAGGCAAAAACTTCGCGGGAGAGGATGACCGCACTGACCATGGTCCCCAGCATCGCAGCCAAAAGCAGCAGGTTGACCACCGTCTGCACGACCCTCACCGGCATGTACTTTCCCCGAAACAGACTGCGGTGCCACCCAAAATTGAGAGCATGGTGGGCAATCCAGAACACAAACATCCCCGCGCCCAGCCACTCGTGGGCGACATCCCCCGTCAGCTGCTTTGCCATCAGCAATAAAAGCAGGACGGTCATGGCAAGGTCGACGGCAATTTTACCGATCATCTTCGGTTTCAAACAAATTCTCCTTTCCAAGCGCCTTACAGACCGGCCGCTTGTTTCTCGTTTTCATAAAGGAGCGGTGGGAAGGCCGAGTCCAGGATGTTGTCCAGCGCGCAGACATTTTTCTGCATGTCCGCAATCTGTTTTACCATCGCATTGCGCTGCTCGAGCAGCATCGCCCGGCGCAGCTCGGCTGTCTGCCCTCCCTGATCCACCAAGGCAAAATAATCACAAATCGTCTTTAACGGTACGCCCGCCCGGCGCAGCTGCAGGATATCCTGCAGCCGGTGGTAGTATTTTTCCGAATAGTCCCGGCGGCCGCCGATGCGTGGGATGCGGTAGAGCACCCCCTGCCGCTCATAGTAGCGAAGGGTCGTTTCCGAGAGGGACAGTTTTTGACAGATCTCACCAATCGTCATCGTGTTTTGCCTCCATTCCTTTTTAAAGGGTTAATGCGATCAGCCGATCAAGCCCAGTCCCGACACCCAGCTTGCCACATCGCTTTCCGCCTGGGCTACGCTGTTTCTGGAGATGGAAAGTCCGTCGCTGATCACCGTCGTGTTGGGCTGCAGCTCCTGGATGGTCTGGATGGTCCTGGAAAATCCGCTGCCGCCGTGGGTGGTAAAGGGCACGATCGTCTTGCCGCTCAGGTCGGTCTGCTCCAGCAGGGTGTAGAGCGGCATCGGCAGGTCCGCGTTCCAGTTGGGGTAACCCAGGAAGATGATGTCGTAGCTGTCCAGATTTTCCATCTGCGCTGCCAGCTCCGGCCTTGCTCCCTCTGCCCGTTCATTGTAGGCAAATTCGAGCAGCGGGTCGTGGCTGCCCGGGTACTCCTGCACCGTCTCGATGCGGAACAGGTCGCCGCCGGTCTGCTGCTGAATCAGCTGTGCGATGTACTGGGTGTTGCCCAGCACCTCTCCGTCCACCACGACACGGCTGCCTCCCGCCACCGCATCCACGCCGTCGGTTTCCGGGACGGAAAAATAGGCGATCAAGATGTTGCTGCTCGCAGCGGCCAAATCGCCCTGCTCGCTTTCGCTGCCGGTCGTCTCCTCTGTCGGCGCATCGGTTTCATCGCCCGCCTGGGGCTGCTCCGCTGTATCGCTTTCCGCTGCGGCGCCTTCCTCCGAAACTGTCGGCTGATCCTCGGTCTGCGTCTCCGAGGTGGACTGGGTATCTGCTGGCTGCTCCTCGGTCTGGGGTTCCGAGGTGGACTGCGAAGCTGCCGGCTGTTCGGTGCTCGCCGTTGTGCTGTCATCTGTGCTGCATGCGGCCAAAGATAAAATCATGATGCCAGCCAGCAAAAGGGCTGCTAATCTTTTCATGGTCGTCTGCTCCTTTCCTGTATCCCAAAACGAAATTTAGTCGATTTCTTTTCCCATCTGATATGCCTGCTGCATGGCGGGGTTTCCCTGGATTTCTCCCAGCTGCCACGCGCCCGCACCGTAGATCAGGCCGCTGATCTTTGCGCCCGGCAGGCCGTCCATCGTGCGCTCCATCTCCTCTTTACCCGCGGCCGCCGTCGCGATGAAGTAAAACTCCTTGTCGGTCAGCTTTGCCCCGCAGGCCAGGCAGCGGTCGATCAGTGTCTTGAGCTGGCCATTCATGGTGTAAAAATAGACCGGTGTGGCCAGCACGATGACGTCCGCCTCTGTCATCTGCTGCAGGATGGCGGGGACGTCGTCCTGCTGAATGCACTCGCCCGCCTTTTTGCAGTAGTAGCAGGCCTTGCAAATCTCGACCTTCGATTTGAGCTCGTTCATCTTGGTCGGGAGGCCGCACTCCTTGATGAAGGCTGCCAGCGCCTCCACACCCGCCTCGGCGGTGTCCGCGCCGAACACTTCCTGTGCAAAGCGGGTAAATTTCCCCTGTGCGTCCTTTACGATGTGGCGGTAGTAGGCCGGGTGGATGACTGCCAGGCCCTGGCCGTGGTTGCAGTCGGTGTAGGCGCCGAGCTGGTGCTCAATCTGGTGGGTCTGCATGTCGGTCATGCGGCCCACCTTGAGGATGCCGTTTTCCGCCATAGCCGAATCCCACATCAGGTTACCGCGCGCCTGCATGTCGTTGATATCCTTGAGCAGGCGGCGCATGTTGACCACCGTGTTGCGCATGACTGCCAGCGCCACATCGTCCGAGACGTTGTCCTGATCGGAGCTGCCAAAGTAGGTCTCCATCGCGTGGCTCAGGGTGTCAAACGCGCCGGACAGCACCTGCATGCGGGGAACCGAAGCGGTGTAGGCCGGGTCCAAAACCGCAAAGCGAGGTGCAAAGGCCAGCAGGCCGGTCTTCATCTTTTTTCCCTCGTTGGTGATGACCGCGCCGCCGTTCATCTCCGCGCCGGTGCCGGAAGCGGTGACCACCGCGCCGATCGGAAGGGCTGCGGTTGGGAACTGGTGGTTGACAAACTCCATCTCCCACAGGTCCTGCTCGGTTTTGGCCTGCGCCGCCACAATCTTGCATCAGTCGATGACGCTGCCGCCACCCACCGCCAGGATGTAGTCGACCCGGTGTTCCTTGGCCAGCTTGGCGCCCTGCTGCACCTTGTCGTAGGTTGGGTTTGGCATGATGCCAGAAAAGTCAACGACCTTCTTTCCGGCCTGCTCCAGCAGCCCCTTGATCTGGTCATAGATGCCGCTTGCCTTGATCGAGCCGCCGCCGTAGGCCAGCATCACCGTCTTGGCCTCGTTGGGAAGCTCCTGTACCAACGCCTTTGGTGCAACGCCTTCCCCAAAATAAACCCTGGTCGGATAGGAAAAAGTAAAGGTGTTCATGATCGTTTCCTCCTTACAGATATTACAGATTAGATGGTTGATGATTTGCCCGGATAATCTCCTGCAGCGAGATATGCTCGTTGCGGTAGCGCGCATTTGGATTTTTCTCCGGGACAGCCAGGGCGATGGCCTTCTGCGGGCAGGCGTGCGCGCAGGCTGGGCGTACACGCCTAACAGGTCTGGCAGCTGCCGGGTGTAAACACCGCCCTGCCCTGTTCCAGATGGATGGAGCCGGAGGGGCAAACCTGCTCGCAGATTCCGCAGCCGATGCAGCTGTCGGTGACGCGCAGCAGGTGCTGCCAGGCGTCCGGGGGCATCTGGCTCATCCGGTCCAAGAACTGCCGGTGCGCGGCGCGGTCGGTGTCGGTCACCGGGGAGATCATTTCCCTGCGCTCCTTTAAGTCGCTGAGAATCGCATCCAGCTGTCCCTGCACATTTTTATCGATTCTTCGCTGCTCGTCCATGTCGAAGCTGGGCAGCCAGTTGTCGACCATCAGCAGGACGTTGATGTAGTCCACCCGAACGCCGCACTCCCTGCACAGCTGCTCTGCCAGCTCGGCCGCTCCGCCGTGGCGGTTACCGTAGGTCAGAATCATGTAGAAGTAATCGGTGTCAAAGGTAGCCTTGTGCAAAAATTCCTTGACCATCCCCGGGACCTCGTGGCCGTAAACCGGCGCCACAATGCCGATGCTCTTGTCACAAAAATGCAGATTCTCCTGGTGGATGACCTGCGGGATGCTCACCGGCTGCGCTTCCAGCTGCTTTACGATGTACAGGCAGTTGCCTGTTCCTGTAAAATAAAATACCATTCAGACAATCTCCTCCTTCAAAAAACGCACTTGTATCGGCGCGCGATTTGTGCTATAATCCGGTTGTTGTATCCGGTCGACACTATCGATTATAGTATCCGGTTGTTACTACCGGTCAATGGTCTTTTGCGAAAAAAGATAAGAGATTTTTTAAATTTCTTGTAAACAGGAGGAACATAATGTACACTATGATGCAGGCCTGCAAGGAAACCAACATGTCCTATCAGGCCTTAAAATACTACTGCAACGAGGGCCTGGTGCCCAACGTCAAGCGGGACAGCAACAACCGCCGCGTCTTTGACGAGCACGATGTCAAATGGATTAAAGATCTGGTTTGTTTAAAGCGGTGCGGCATGAGCATCCTGGAGATGAAGGAATATCTGGAGCTCTGCCTGCAGGGCCCCTCCACCATCCCGCAGCGCAAACAGATGCTTGCCAAAAAGCAGCAGGCGCTGCGCGATTCCATCCAGGAGCTGCAGAAAAGCGTCGCCTACATCGACTGGAAGCAGAACTTTTATGACGAGGTGCTCTCCGGCAAGCGCCCCTATGTCAGCAACCTGATTCGGGTGGAGGAATAATCTCCCCTTCGGTTTGCTCTTTGCACAGACAAATTTCTGCAGTCTGCACTGAAGACTTTTGCCCGACTGATCCGTTTTTGTTTTCAGCGGGCGGCGGGCCTTTTGAACAGCATTTGGGCAATTCTTAAAGGAGGGTTTATCACAATGTGGATTTTATTTGCTTTTGGTTCCGCCTTTTTTGCGGGCGTCACCGCCATCCTGGCCAAGTGCGGCATCCGCAAAACCGACTCGACTGTGGCGACAGCGGTGCGCACCATCGTGGTGCTGCTCTTTTCCTGGCTGATGGTGTTTGTCGTCGGCTCGCAAGACCAGCTGGGCTCCATCGACCCGAACACCTGGCTGTTTCTCATCCTGTCCGGCCTTGCCACCGGCGCGTCCTGGCTGTGCTACTTCCGGGCGCTGCAGCTGGGCGACATCAACAAGGTGGTCCCTGTCGACAAGTCCAGCGTCATCCTGACCATGCTGCTGGCCTTCCTCTTTCTGCAGGAGCCGATCACCCCGTTTGGCGGCGTCGGCGTCGTGCTGATTGCGGCGGGCACCTTTTTGATGATTGAGAAGAAGGATGTCGAACAAAAAGAGGACCAGAAAAAGAGCTGGTTTCTCTACGCTGCCGGTTCGGCCATCTTTGCAAGCTTAACCTCCATCCTGGGCAAAATCGGCATCTCCGGCGTCGAGTCCAACCTCGGCACCGCCATCCGCACCGCTGTGGTGCTGCTGATGGCCTGGGTGATGGCCTTTGTTGCCGGCAAGGCGGGGGAGGTCAGAAAGATCCCCAAAAACGAGCTCGGCTTTATCTGTCTGTCCGGCATCGCCACCGGCGCGTCCTGGCTGTGCTATTACCGCGCGCTGCAGGACGGCCTTGCCAGCATCGTTGTCCCCATCGACAAGCTGAGCATCCTGGTGACGGTCGCCTTCTCCTACTTTGTCTTTCATGAGCGGCTCTCCAAAAAGTCTGCCATCGGACTGGTTTTGATTGTCGCCGGCACGCTGGCCATGCTGATTTAACAATCCCTTGTGAAAAAAAGAGGGGAGATTCTCTCCCCTCAACGTTCGATTATCCACCACCCACCACAAATTTGGAAGGAGTACAAACCATGCAGCAATGGATGCTGACATTTGTCAACCAATTTGGTTACCTGGGAATCTTTCTGCTGATCCTCATCGAAAACATCTTTCCGCCCATCCCCTCGGAGGCCGTCCTCCTGTTCGGCGGCGCTCTGACCGTCACCACCGCCATGAACGTCCCCGGCACCATCCTCGCCGCCACCGCCGGCTCGGTGCTGGGCGCGATTGTTTTGTATGCCTTTGGCAGAATCTTTCAGGCCGAGCGGCTCAAAAGGCTGTTTGCCGGACGGTTCGGCCAGATCACCAAGCTGCGCCCCGAGCATGTGGAAAAGGCCGAAAGCTGGTTCCGGCGCTATCAGGGCAAGGCGGTGCTGATCTGCCGCTGCATCCCCATTGTCAGGAGCCTGATTTCCATCCCCGCCGGCTTTGCCAAGATGCCGATACCCGGATTTTTGCTGCTGACCACCCTGGGCAGCGCGGTGTGGAACACGGTGCTGGTCTGCATCGGCTCGGTGCTGGGCAGCGCCTGGGAACAGGCCATGCCTTACTTTGACCAGTACACCCACATCGCCGCCGTCGTGATTGTCCTGGTGGCCGTCGTCTTTGCCGTGGTCTTTCTGCTTCGCCGGCGCAAAAAAGCGCAGGGCCAGAAGCTGAGACTGCCAAACGAGGAGGAAAGCCTGTAGACTCCCTTCCCCTTGCCTGATACCCAAAAGAGGAGCAACAGAAAAATTTCTGTTGCTCCTCTTTTTTTATTCCGCCCGGGAAAGCTCCTCGGTCAGCTTTAAAATCTGCGGCGCCAGCCGTTCCCGCTCGCGCCTGGTGATGCGGGTGTACAGCGGGTACGCTGCCGCGATGCCCACAATTCCGATCACCCCGATCACAACCCCCGGGACAAACCACTGCATCCAGACCATGGTGCAGCACATGCCGATCCCCAGCAGCAGGCAGCTGATGACCCCCACGATGACCGAAACCACCGTCCCTTTTCTGGTTGCGCTGCGGTCCAAGCGGCGCAGCTGCTCCATCTTATCCTCCTGGGGGAGATACTTTTTGCGGATGCTCTGAATCTCCTCCTGCTGTTTGGCTGAATAGGTGTAATGAAAGCTCTCTTTCTTTTCCTCCATAGGACGCCTTCCTTTCTATCCATGTCTATCTATGTGTTTTCGTTATTTGATTCCTGTCGTTTTTTGAGCTGTTTGCTGGCGTGGACGGCCATATAGATGCCCATCCCCACCACGATCACGCAGACGCTGCCGCCGGTCGACGCGGTCATCAGTTGGCGGAAAGTCTCTCCTCCTCCAAACTGTGCCAGCATCGCCGTCTCCAGCGACAGCATCGAGACCAGCGCCGCGGCCAGGTTGATGGCCTTGGCTGCGGACATCGCCGGGCTTTGATATTTGCGGTAGCGCACCAGGTTGACCACCGCCATGATGGTGACGTAAAAGGTGTACAGCGCCATGGCATAGATCAGACTGCCCGCGTAGTGGAAGCTTCCATTTTGGTGGACCACCAGAATGACCACCCCGGCCAGCGCCACATTCATCATCACCAGGATGATGCCGCACAGCCGAAAGCGCTTCCACTCCGCCGCCTTGTCCTTTCCAAAATGGTGCCGGTGCGCGTGGCGGACCAGCAGAAAGCGCATCACCGCCAGAAACAGATAGTACACCGCCAGCGTTGCAAACCAGACCGAGCGGTAAAAAAATCCCGAAAAGCCGTTCATCCCCGCGTACAGCAGATTGACCGCCAGCGACAGGTGCAGCGAGAGGCTGGTCTTGAAGGGGATGTCCTTGAGGTAGCGCCTGACATAGCGGTTTTGCATCGCCCACCGCTTTCCTGCCCGAAACAGCGGCACCGCGCTGGCACAGACGATCATCAGCGAATAGGCGGAGAAAACATAGGAAGGGTAGGCAATCGGGCTATCCTCCCCCGCCACCAGAAAGGTATAGGCCAGCAGGGCGGCCGCGACCGGCACGCTCAGCACCACCACAACTGTCCCCGGAAACAACAATCTATCCAGCAATTTTTTCAGTTTCTCCATCCTGCCCTCTCCTGATTCTGACTGTGAAGGTACTTCCTCTCCCCACCTGGCTGCTGACCGAGATGTCGCCGCCGACAATATCGATCACCCGCTTGACCAGCGCAAGCCCCAGGCCGTTGCCCTGGGTGGCGTGGGAGGTGTCCCCCTGGTAAAACTTTTCAAAGATGTGTTTTCCCACCTCCGGCGGGATGCCGCATCCGGTATCCGACACCTGGATAACGGCAAATTCCCCCTGCGTCCGCAGCGAGAGGGAGATTTTGCCGTGCGGCTCGGTGAATTTGACCGCGTTGGAGAACAGGTTGTTCCAAACCAGCGAGAGCAGCTGCGCGTCGGCGTCCACCAGGACCGCCTCCTGCACGTCCGTCTCGATCTGCAGCTCCTTTTTTTCCCAGGCTTCCTCAAAGCTCAGCAGGCACTCGCAGAGCTGTTCACCCAGATCGTAGGTCTCCACCTGCGGGTAGATCTGCTGGTTTTCCAGCTTGTTGAGCTTGAGGATGTTGGTGATCAGGTCGGCCAGCCGGCGGGAGGCCTCGGTGATGGCCTTGGCATACTCCATCCGCTTTTCCTCCGGCAGGCCCGGGTGCTGCAGCATGGTGCCGTAGTTTTGAATCACCGCCAGCGGCGTTTTGAGCTCGTGGGAGACGTTGGCAATAAAGTCGGTGCGCAGCGTCTCGGTGCCGGAAAGCTCCTGCGCCATCCGGTTAAAATAATCGGCGATGACATCAAACCCGCTGTTGTTCTCGATGCCCGGGAGCGGCGGAATCCGCACCGAAAAGTCGCCCTTCATGATCTGCTCGGCCGCCCTCACAATCGTCCTCACCGGGCGCTCCACCAGCCACTTGCGGCGCAGGCCGTCGATGACGGTGCACAAAAGGCTCAAAAACAGAATGTTGACAAAGGTGAGCTTGGCGGCACTCTCTATTTTATCTTTGGTCAGGGCGATGCCGGTGGCCGCCGACAGCTCGTTTAAAAAAAGGAGCATGCAGCAGCTGATGACAAACGCCATCAGCAGAAAAAAGGCCAGATAGCGCCGCAGCGCAAACAGCCATCCCTCAAGCCTTCTTTTCCCCTTCCTGCTCATCATTTTAAGACCGCCTTATATCCCAGTCCGTGGACGGTGACGATCTCAAAATCATCGCAGTCCGCAAATTTTTCCCGCAGCTTGACCATATAGACGTCCACCGTCCGCGGCCCCGAAGTGGAAGCGCTGTCCCAAAACTCATCCATCAATTGGGAGCGGGTAAAGGTCTTTTTGGGGTAGGAAAGCAGCTTGTAGATCAGATTAAACTCCCGCACGGTCAGCGGAATCTCCTCGCCGTTGAGGTAAGCGGTGTGTTCCTCGGCGTCCAGCGTCAGGCCGCCGACCGTCAGCTTTTTGCTGGAGGCAATCCTGGCCCGGCGCAGCAGCGCCTCCATCCGCAGCAGCAGCTCGTCCAGGTCGATGGGCTTGACCATGTAGTCGTCAATCCCCGCCTGAAAGCCGCGCTGCTTGGACGCAAAGTCGTCCCTGGCGGTCATAAACAGGATGGGAATTTCCTGGTTGAGCTCCCGCACCGTCCTAGCAAAGGCAAATCCGTCCACCCCCGGCATCATGATATCGGAAATAATGAGGTCAAACAGGGTTCCCCCGTACATGGCGTCATAGGCCGCGTTGGCATCCAGGCACCCCAGCGCCTGATAGCCGTTCTGGTTGAGATAGGCGCACACCGTCCTGTTCAGCTCCTGGTCGTCCTCGACTACTAATACTTGAAACATCCATTCTGCCTCCTTTTCCTAAGATTATATCACAGAGATGTTAACGTTTTGTTTGCGCCAGCCCCTTTTTGCAAAAAAGATAGGCCCGAACACGCGATTCGTCCAGGCCTAAAGCAGCTTTTTCTATTTTTATTGATGCTCGCGCTCCTGCTGTTCTTTTGCAAGGCGCTGCTTGGCCTGCTCCACCGTCTCCCCCTCCTTTGTCAAAAACTGGTCCACAAAGTGGTCGCTCATCCTGTTGAATCCACCAACAACGCCGTCCTCGATCTTTTTGTACCCGCCGACGACGGTCTCCTCAATCTTCTTATATCCACCAACCACATTTTCTGCAATTTTTTCATTGACCTTGACAAGTTTCGATTTTGCCATCGAAGATTCCTCCTTTACAAAGATGCTTCCCTTTTATGCTTGCGGACAAAGCAGACAACTGCCGCCACAACGCCTGCCAGTGCGGCGATTCCCGCCGCTGTCGGGATGATAAATCGTTCCATACAGATGCCTCCTTTTTATTTTAAGCCCTTGACCAACGGAATCAGGCAGATCAGCAGCACGATGCCGACGATGCCGACCGCGATGCCGGGGACCATCATGCCCCAAACCATCGTCATGCACATGCCGACGCCGAACACGATGGCGCCGAACACGCCGAAGATCGTCGTCGCAATCGCTCTGCCGTTAAAGACAATCGCCGGTTTGCCGTCCATCTTGCGGCGAATGGGAATCATGGCCAGCAAAATTACCGCGCCGACAATGCCGATCACAATACCCTGCGTCATCGCGCCCCACTCCGGCAGCAGCGCCATGCACATGCCCAAGGCAAAAACGATTCCGCCAACGGTGCTCATAATCAGGGTGATAAAATCTTTCTTTTTCATTCTCAAAAACCTCCATTATATTTTGTCTTGTTTTTCTGTGCTCCCGCACTTGATGATTCTATTGTAAGGGCTGTCTGTTTGCGAAATGCTTTTGATTTGTTTGCAAAATGTGAAAATCCACCCCCGGACCGATTTTTTGCGGCAAAAAAGCAGCGCCTCCCCTCCAAGCAGATTGGAAGGAAGGCGCTGCAAAGCGTCTCTTTTTCTTTTTTTATACCAGCAGGTTGACCGTCAAGCCGGTGACAAAGGAAAACGCCATTACAAATAATAGGTAGAGCACAAAGCGGCGTATCCCCAGCACAATTTTCAGCGCACCGAGGTTGGTGATCTTGGTGGAGGGGCCGGTCAGCATGAAGGCAGCCGCGCTGCCCATGCTCATCCCGTCTGCCAGCCACTGCTGCAGCAGTGGGATGGTTCCCCCGCCGCAGGCGTACAGCGGCACCCCGATCGTCGCTGCCATCAGCACGCCGAAGGCCTCGTTGCCGCCAAAGACCGCCGTCATTACTTCGGCCGGCACATACCGCTGAAAGAGGGCGGAGAGCACAATGCCAAAGAGAAAATACGGCCCGGTCGCTCTGAGGTTTCGTCCCAGATTTTTCAAAAAGCGGAACAGCGGATTGGGATCGGTGTCCCGGTTGCCCGGCCCGTCGAATCCATCAAAGTTAAAAAACGACTTGTCCCGGTAGAACCAGCGCACCAGCAGCCCTGCCGCAATCCCGCAGAAAAAGCAGGAGAGGATGCGAACCGCAAGGGCCGTCGCCCCCAGCGCGGCGCTGTAGATAATCAGCTGGGGGTTGAGCAGGATGGAGCTCATCATAAAGGCCGCGAGCAGGTCGTCCTTCATCCCCAGTCTGGAAAAGGAGGCCGCCAGCGGGATGGTGCCGTACATGCACAGCGGGGAGGCGATGCCCAGGACGCTGGCTGGGATCAGCCCCAGCGCGCCGAGCCGCTTTGTCTGCAGGCGTCCAAACAGGGCGTGGATGGAGCCTTTTGCAAAGACCGAGATGGCCGAGCCCAGCACCATGCCCAGAACCCAGTAAGGAAAAATCTGCCCCAGCTGCAGGGTGAAATAGTACCACAGATAAACAAATTCCCGATGAAGAATCTCCGCCATGGAGCACCTCCCAGCTTAGCCGTCGATGGAGACCAGCTCATAGCTGCGGCTGCCAAGGCCGATCTGCTGCGCGTGCTCCAGGGTGTGCAGGCCGTTGCGGCTCTCGATGCGGTTGACAAGTGACTGCCCGTCCTCGGCGCCGTACACCAGGTCGATGCAGGCCTGGTCCAGCGCCACCGGGTCGGTGGATGCCAGGATGCCGATGTCGTGCATGTCCGGCTCTGCCGGGTTGCCGTCGCAGTCGCAGTCCACCGACAGACGGTTCATCACATTGATATAGACAATCTGGTCCCCCAGATAGTCGCTGACCGATTTGCCTGCCTCCGCCATGCTCTCCAAAAAGGCGTCCTGATCGCCGCCCCAGGGATTGGTGCGGCTGCTGCCGGCGCTGTGAATCCAGGCCTTGCCCTCGCTGGAGCCCAGGCCGATCGAGATATTTTTGATCGCCCCGCCATAGCCTGCCATGCTGTGGCCCTTAAAGTGGGAGAGCACCAGATAGGAATCGTAGTCGTCAAAGGCCGCGCCCACATAGTTTTCGCTCAAGCGCGTCCCGCCCTGTACCGGCAGGGTCATCGATCCTTCCTCATCCAGAATCTGGAAATCGGCAATCGCGGTGAAGCCGTGGTCCTCCGCCACCTGATAGTGCATCGCCGTCTCGGCGCGGGAGCCGCCATAGGCGGTGTTGCACTCCACAATGGTGCCGTCCAGCGACTGCACCAGACCGGCAATCAGCTCCGGGCGCAGGTAGTTGCTGGCGGGCGGCTCCCCGGTCGAGAGCTTGACCGCTACCCTGCCCTGCGGCTCCCACTGCAGCGCCTGATACACCGCCATCAGACCTTCGGGGGTGATCTCCCGCGTCATATAGACGACCGGCGTTCCCTGCGCCACCTCGGGCTGCTGGGTTGTTTCCGTGTCAGCTGTCTGCTGTTCCTGCTGAGTTGTTTCCGTGTCGGCAGTTTGCTGCTCCTGCTGTTGCTGCGCGCTTTGCACAGGAGGAGGGCTCTGTGCAGAACCCTCCTCCTGTGTGCAGGCGCACAGGGAAAAGAGCAGGCCGACGATCATCAAAACCGCGTACCATCTTTTCAAAACCAGGCACCTCCTGTTCCCACCTATTCAAATCGTCTCTTACAGCGCGTTGTAGCTCTGGTTGTCCACCGGCTCCAGCCATTCGTTGCTGGTCTCCTCGCCCGGCACCTCGACCGAAAGGTGCGCAAACCAGCTGTCCTTCGCCGCGCCGTGCCAGTGCTTGACGCCAGCTGGAATCTTCACAACGTCGCCCGGGTGCAGCTGCTGCGCCGGTTTGCCCCACTCCTGGTACCAGCCCCTGCCGGCGGTGCACAGCAGAATCTGGCCGCCGCCCTTTTTGGCGTGGTGGATGTGCCAGTTGTTCCGGCAGCCCGGCTCGAAGGTCACGTTGCCGATTCCGACGCCCTCGGTGCACAGCATCTTCAGATAGCTCTGGCCGACAAAGTACTGGCCAAACGGATTTTCCTCTCCCAGCTCAAAGATTGGATCGATTTCTGGTTTTTTCATTTTAACAACTCCTTCATTGGTTATGATATCCGTCAAAGCAGGCCCGTTTGGCCTTGCTTTCAGACGTTGTTGACCTTACGCTTTTTCCTTGCCTTCCTTACCGGTCGACAGCCGCTGCAGAGCCCTGGAAAGATAGTAGGCAAGGCAGGCCCACAGGCCCATCATCGCCAGATATTCGGCGAAGAACAGCGCCAGCGGCTGCTCCATATCAAAGAAAACAAACTGGCTGCGCTGGAACAGGTAGTCGGCGATGTTGTTTTTGACAAAGGCGCAGATGCCAAAGATGCAGACCGCTGCCGCCAGCAGGCGCAAAACGACGGTGCGCACAGCCGAGCCTTCTTTTGTCCGGCAGAGCCTGCGCGCCATCCCCATCACCATGCCCCAGTGCAGTCCCAGGTGGACGCTCATCAGCACAAAGCCCCAGTAAGAGGCCAGCATGTGCAGGATGCGCGCAAAGCCCATGCCGCCCTGGATGGGCAGGAACGCAAAGACCTCCCGGGAGAGGATGACGCCGCTGACCATCAGGCCGAGCATACACAGCAGCATCAGGGTGTTGACGGCGGTCTGCAAAACCCGCACGGCGCCGTATCTTCCCTTTTTAAGGCTGCGGTACCAGTTCCGGTTGAGCAGGTGATGGAGGATGAACAGCACAAACATCGCCGTCCCCAGATATTCGTGGACGGTTTCCCCCACCAGCATGTAGGCCATCTGGCAGAGCAGCAGCACCGTCATCACAAGGTCAATCCCCATCTTCAGCATCATTTTGGGCTTCATACGGCCCCTCCTTTTACCAGCAAATTTCCTTCCACCTTCAGTATAGCGCACGCCGGGCGCGCTGTCGAATACCTATCCTGCATCCAAGCGCATACCCGCCAGGCATTCACTCGCGTCTTTAGTATCCCAGCTCTTCCAGCCAGGCAAGGATGTCCTGCTGGGAGGAGGAGGCGTCCTCCTCGTACACGTCAAAGATATTTTCCGACAGGGCTGTGCTGTCCGGCAGCGCCTCGTCGATCTGCTCGACGCTGCTGGCAAGGCCGCCTGTACCGTGGGAGCAGAACAGGTAAACCTGCTTGTCCGAGAGGTCGTTCTCCTCCAAAAAGGAGAGCAGCGCCATCGGCACGCCGTACCACCAGTTGGGGTAGCCCAGAAAAACGGTGTCGTATCGCTCCAGCTGCTCCACCGAGGCGGTCAGCTCCGGCCGGGCGTCCTCTGCCCGCTCCTGATTGGCCCGTTCCAGGCAGGCGTCCCAGTCGCTGGAATAGGGCTCGGTGACCTGGATGGAGAACAGGTCGCCTCCCGTCCGCTCGCTGATCCATTGGGCCAACTGCTGGACGTTGCCCGGTGCGGTCACGCTGGGCGAGGCCACCGCGTCCACCTCCCCGTCGATGACGGCGTTATCCGCCCAGGAAAAATAGGCCACCAGCACCCCGCTCTCCTGCGCATTGGAAGGCTGCTCGGTGGAGGAGGCAGGCTCCTCCGGTTGCTGTTCGGTAGAAGCAGGCTCCTCCTCTTCCTGTACGGAAGCTGACTGCGATTGTTCTGTTGCTTCGGCAGAAGCCGACTGTTCCTCCTGCTGGTTGCCGGCACAGGCCGCAAGGCTGAGAACCATAAGTGCCGCCAGGGCCGCGGCCATCCATCTTCGCATCATAAAATCCTTCCTTTCCCGGTTTGGTTTCCTATTGCTCCATTCCCATCTCGTCCAGCAGCTGCTGGGCCTGCTGCATGCAGAACTGCAGGCTGCCGATCTTGTGCAGCAGCTCGCTCTTGGTCTGCTCCAGCAGCCTGCGCTGCGCAGTGAGCGGCTGCTCCTCTTTGGCAGGAGCTTCCATATACTGCTTGATGCCCTTGAGCGGCATGCCCGCCGCCTTCAGCTTCTGGACGAGAAAGATCTTCTGCAAAACCGGCTCCTGATAGGTGCGCACCCCCCACTTGTTTCTGGGGACCTGGGGGATCACGCCGATCTGCTCGTAATACCGCAGGGTATCCTCCCGCATTCCGGTCATGGCCGACACTTCACGAATCGTCATTCTCTGTTCTCCTTTCTATGAAAGCCCTCAACTGACCTTTTTATTCTCTGTGATGTCTTTGGTTTAGGCAAGCCCCAGCTCGCTCAGCCAGCTCTCCACCTGCTGCTGTGCGCCGGTCGCGCTGGAAGCGCCGATGGACAGGCCCTCCTGGACGGTCGCCTGCGGTTCCATCTGCTGAATGGTGCTGATGGTGTTGGAAAAGCCGCTGCCGCCCGAGGTGACAAACGGGATGACCGTCTTGCCGGAGAGGTCAACCTCATCCAGGAAGGTGTAGACCGCCATCGGCATGTCGCCCCACCAGTTCGGGAAGCCCAGGAAGATGGTGTCGTAGCTGTCCAGATTTTCCAGATGGGTGGCAAGCTCAGGGCGCGCGCCGTCGCTCTGTTCCTGCTGGCCCTGGTCGATAGTGGCGTCGTAGGTGTCGGGGTACTGCTCCACCGTCCGGATGGAGAACAGGTCCGCACCGGTGGCCTGCGCAATCATGTCCGCCACCACACCGGTGTTGCCGGTGAGCGCGCCGTTCCAGGGCTGGATGCTGGCCGACGCGGAGGCGTCCACATCATCCGGCAGGGCGGCGTTCTCGGCGTAGCTGAAGTAGGCCACCAGGAGGCTGCTCTGCGCGCCTGCCTCCGACGATTCCGCTTCTGCTGTCCCCTCGGTCGATTGTTCGGTTTCTGTCTCTGTCGATTCCTCGGCCGACTGTTCTTCGCCCGCTACCGGCTCCTCGGTTGACTGTTCCTCGTCCGCTGCCGATTCCTCTGCGGGTTGTTCTTCCGGCTGCTCAGGTTCTTCTGTCGGCTCGGTTTCAGATGCCTGCTGAGTCTCCTCGGGTTCTTCGGTCTGCTGCTGTTCTGTCTGGGCGCTGGTCTGCTCCGGTTCGCTCTGTTCCTCCGAGCAGCCTGCCAGCGAAAGGGCCAAAACTGCCGCCAGCAATAAACTCATCCATCTTTTCATCGTCGTGTGCCTCCTGTCTCCAAATCTTGTTCACTCTACTTCTCTATCATTCTGCCAGGGCGAAGGTGACCTGCCCCTATTCCTTCGGATTTTTCATCCGGTAAATGAGGTAGTCCAGCCGGTCCAGCGCCTGCTGCTTTTGGTGGATCTCCTCCAGCAGCCTGCAGCGGCACCTGCGCAGCAGGCGGATCTTCGCTTCACAGCAGCCGCTACGCTGCAGGTCGCAAAGCTTTTTGAGCTCCTCCAGCTCCATCCCCGCCCGCTGCAGGGCACACAGCTGGGCCGCCTTTCGCAGCTCCGCCTCCGGGTAGTCCGTCTCCCCGCTTTCCGTCTTTTCTGTCCTGATTAAACCGCTCTCCTCATACAGCTGCAGCATCTTAACATCGAGGTGAAAGCAGCTGCTCGCCTCCTGCAAAGTCATTGCACTCCTCCGTTTTCACACAAAAAGTAAAGCGCAGCAGAAACGCTTTCTCTGCTACGCTTTCATTATAGTGCACGGGCCTTCCCATGTCTAATACTTATTTTTCATGCTCCTTTATATCTTTTGAGCATGCTTTTTTTAGGATTCCGCCTGCAGCGTCTCCTTGAGATACTGGATAAACTTCTCCGCTGCCGCCCCAAACGGCTGCCCCCGCTTCCAGGCCAGGACACAGGTTGCCGTCAGCGGCGGATAGAGTGGTCGGCACACGATCTTTTCCGGGTCCCAAAAGGCAAGGGAGCCCTGTACCAAAATGGCATAAGCCAGCTTATTGTGGACCATGACCGCGCTGTTGGAGGGAAGGTTTGAGGTGAACAGGACGTTGAGCTTTTCAAAATCCTCGCCAAACCAACTGGCCAGCTCGCTGCGGACATTCTGCCGGTGCGGCAGGATAAGCGGCAGGTCCTTTAAATCTTTTGGCGTAATGCGCTCCTTCTGAGCCAGCGGCGAATCCGGGTGCATGGCAACCTGCCACTGCTCTCGCTGTTTGAGGCGGATATACTCGTACTTTTCGATGTTCACCGGCTCCATCAGCAGGCCGATGTCGGTCAGTCCACGGTCCATCCGGTCCTTGACATGGTCGGCAATCGCCGTGTACAGGTCAAAGGTGACGCCCGGATAGCGCTCATGAAAGCTGTGGAAAATCTCCGGCAGCATCCGCACGGCGGCCAGATCCCCAAACCCGATGGACACCGTCCCCTCGACCATCTCGTCCTGCTCGGTCAGCTCCTTTTCGGTCTTGTCCACCAGCTCCAGAATTTCCTCGGCGCGCCGGCGCAGCAGCATCCCTTCGCTGGTCAGCGCAATCTTTCTGCTTCCCCGGTCGAACAGCCTGACCCCCATCTCCTCCTCCATCTGGGCAATCTGGCGGCTGAGCGTGGGCTGGGTGATGTGCAGCACCTCGGCTGCCCGCGTGATGCTCTCCTCCCGCACCACCGTCAAAAAATATCGCAAAACCCGTATTTCCATTCCGGTTCCTCCCCACCTGGCAGTGATTTTTTCTTCCTCTATCATACCAAATCCATGCCCAAAAAGCAACAAAGGGAGCCCCTTCTAAAAGGAAGGAAGCTCCCTTTGAAACAAAAAAATCAGCATCTGCCCTGCCCATCTGCGGAGGATGCGGCTTTGAGGTCCCGCAAAAAATTGCCGATATCCGCGTCCAGGCAAAGGCTGCGCTCCGCAATCTTTTGGGGCGCGTACACCTGCCCTTTGTTGACACAGACATAGGTGGCCTTGGGGTTCTGGGTGGTCATGCGCCAGAACGGATACTTGATGATGCCGGGGGTGTTAAACCCGACCCCCAGCTCGAGGCAGAGGATGCGGCTCGATCCATTTCGCTCCAGAAATTCCCGGTAGCGGTTCATCGCGCAGTACCAGCCATCGTCCTGCACAAAGCTGTCGTCGATGCGCAGGTTCATCGTCATCGGCGCACCGCACACCGGGCAATGCGGCACCAGCTCCGGTGGGATGCGCAGATGTTGCTGCTGCTCCACCATCCGGCGCACCTGCTCCTCGTTGTCATAGGTCTTTTGGTGGCAGGCGCGGGAGCACTGCCACAGGCCGTAATCCCCCTGGGTGTAAAACAGGCGCTCCTTCTGGAACCCCGCCTTCTGGAAGCAGTGGTCGGCGTTGGTGGTCAGCACAAAGTAGTCCTTGTCCCGCACCAGCTCCAGCAGCTGCCGGTAGACCGGACGGGGCGGATCCACATAGCGGTTGACCAGGATGTTGCGGCTCCAGAAGGCCCAGTACTGCTCCAGCGAATCGTAGGGGTAAAAGCCGCCAGAGTACATATCGTGGAAGCCGTAGGCTTTCTCAAATTCGGAGAAATACCGCTCAAACCGCTCGCCGCTGTACACAAAGCCCGCCGAGGTGGAAAGCCCCGCCCCGCCGCCGATCAGTACGGCGTCCGCGGCGGCAAATGCCTCGCTCAATCGGTCGAGCTTATCCCAGTAGCTGTCTGTAGATGGCATGGTCCTGGTCCCGAAAAACATTGAAGATCACCTCCATAGGGTTTGTCTGTTCTTGTCTGTAGGCCCGCACCGTCTCGACGGCAATCTGCGCCGCCAGCCGGTTTGGAAAATGGAACTCTCCGGTGGAAATGCAGCAGAAGGCCACGCTCCTGCAGCCGCTGCGTTCGGCCAGCTCCAGGCAGGAGCGGTAGCAGCTTACCAGCAGCTGGCAGTCCCGCCCGGTGACCCGGCCGGTGATGATCGGCCCCACCGTATGCAGCACATAGCGGCAGGGAAGGTTGTAGGCGGGGGTGATTTTGGCCTCGCCTGTCCCTTCCTCGTGGCCCTGGCGCTGCATCAGCTGCTGGCAGGCCAGCCGCAGCTGCATGCCCGCGAAGGAGTGGATGGCGTTGTCGATGCAGCCGTGGCAGGGCACAAAGCAGCCGATCAGCTGGCTGTTGGCCGCGTTGACGATGGCGTCGCAGCGCAGGGTGGTGATGTCCCCCTGCCAGAGATAGATCCCCGGCTCCACCGGTTCCAGCTCCTGCAGGTCGGTGATTCCCTTGCGGCGGGTTTCTTCCTGCAGGTAGGCGTCCTGCACCCCTAAAAATTCGTCGCTCACCGGCGCCGGCATCCGCACGTTCATCAGCGCGCGCAGCAGCTGTCGCCTACCCTGCGGGTCCGCCGGGACGTCAAACTTCTCCTGCCGCTCCCGCAGCAGGTAATCCAGTAAAAAGGTAAGGCGCTCCTCCTGTGTCAAATCGATTCCCTCCGTTCCACCGCCCTTGCCGGGCAGACTTCCATGCAGTTGCCGCAGTGCAGGCAGTGCTCCTGCTGGATGACGACCGGCTTGCGGCTGATGTCGATGCACTTCTGCGGGCATTTGGAGTAGCAGAGCTTGCAGCCGATGCAGCGGTCGGTCACAAAGTAGCCGCCCGCCTCCTGCCGCCCGCCCCCAAAGGAGAAGGAGGCGCGCTCGATGGGGAGCTTGGAGAGGTCAAACCACTCCCCCGTCCCCTCCTCGATGCGAAAGACGGTCAGCGCGCTGCGGGAGGCCGGGTCGGGGTAGATCTTCTCCATGTAGGGGTTTTTGGCAAACAGCTCCGGAATCTTCTGTGGTCCCAGCTCCCGCGCCTTTCCCTGCACCGAGACCGCCACGCAGGAGAGGGTGTCCTCCCCCTTCATAGCGGTGAAGGCGACGTTCCCGTTCTCCTGAAGCCGCCGGTAAAAGCTCTTTCCCCTTGCGGTCAAAAAGTAAAGGCCGTCCTCGTCGCAGTCCATCATGTCGATCGCGCAGGTGACCGGGCGGCCCTGCGCGTCGACGGTGGCAAAAACGGTGGAGTGAATCTGCTCCACGATATAGCGCAGATAATCGATTGCCTGCATAAAAAATTCCTCCTTACTTTGTTCCTTTGAGCACCGGCGACAGCCGCTGATCAAGCAGCATGGTGACGGCGCTGACAACCACTCCCTTGAGAAAATTAAAGAGCAGGGCGTTATAGAGCACCACGTCGAGCTTGGTCTGGATGAAGGGGATGAACTCCCCAAAGGAAGCGATGAGCTGGTCGAGCGGCATAAAGCTCTCGAACAGCGGCAGCAGCAGAAAGTAGTTTGCCGCCGCCGCGACAATCCCCATGCCAAGGCTTGCAGCCACGCAGGCTATCCAGGCCATCCTTCTGGTCCTGTTATGTTTATAGAGCAATCCTGCAATCAGCGCGAAGCTGCCGCCCATCAAAAAGTTGGCCAGCTCCCCCACCCCGCCGGTCGAGGTGGTCAGCAGCTGCAGGAGATTTTTGACAAATTCAATCATCACGCCCACCATCGGTCCGCAGGCAAAGGCGCCGATTAAGGCAGGCAGGTCCGACAGGTCCATCCGCGCAAAGGACGGGGAGAGCGGAACCGGAAATTCGATAAAGGCCAGCAAAAACGCGATGGCGGAAAGCACCGCCGTCACGGTGAGCATCCGTACATTGGGAACCGATTTTGGGGAAACGGCCGTGGTGTTGTTTTTCATAAGTTCTCCTATCCGGATATGCTTTCATATTAGAATAAGCCCCACAGGATCGGCGCCTGCGGGGCTTACCCTTGTCATATCCTCTCTCATCCAGACTGTACTGTCGGTAACGGAATCGCACCGTTTCGGCTGCATCGTGCAGTTCGCAGACTTTCACTGCCGGTCAGGAATTTCACCTTGCCCCGAAGATATTCTGTTTTTGTTTCAGCTTACAGGGTGTACTCCTTTGGCGGGTTGCCGGAGAAGTCGGCGATCACCGCGTGCGCACCCTTGAGATAGAACACCTCGAAGATGGGGTTGGTCGCTTCGCCGTACTGGCCCTTGACGATTGGGTTCTGGATGCACATTTCCTTGGCGGCCATGTTGTTTTCAAAAACCGCCTCGCCGTTCAAGCGGATCCAGGCGTAGGACGGGCTGGAGACCGAAATCTCGATGTTCGGGTTGTGCTGCATGTCCTTGTAGACGTCCTTCTGGTTGTTGGTGCAGAACCAGAGCTTGCCGTCCAGCTCGCCCGCAAACATGAAGGGGCGGCACTTGGCCTTGCCGTCGCGGCCGATGGTGGCCAAATACTGTACCGGGTTTTCCTGCAAGAATTTAACTACTTCGTTCATAACAAATGCCTCCTGTATCTTCTGTGTGGATGGTGCCCACCTGATAAATTCATCATAATGCCAATTTTGTCGCTTGTAAAGTACGCACAATATTGTGCCCTAGTTACCGGAAGGAAACTTTGCTCCTTCTCTGCCAGCCTCTCGCCCTGTCTGGCCAAGCGGCCGCGGCGCTTTTTCTAAGTAGATTTTTTCCGATCCCCCTTTTTTTGGTTGCTGCTCGAGTCCTGAACCGGCCGGTTCTTTCTCTCTTGCCTTTATTATAAGCGGCAAAGTTTCTGTTGTAAAGTAAGCACTTTTTTGTTTTGTAGTTACCAAAAGGAAACCATTGTGTGTTTATGCGAAAAAACGAGGGAAAGTTTTTGTTTTTCCGCAAAGAAAAAGGCAGAAATCGTTTCCGATTTTCTGCCAAACATCTGTATTTAGAGGATAATATCGTTTTAAAAAACTGGATAAATGGTCTGTCTATTCGTTTTCGCCTTTGCAATTAAATTTCATGGGGGTATATCTCATCCCATCAGACAATTGTTCTATGTCCATATCGACAAAGCCCAATTTGTGATAGACGGGAACTGCATATGGGGAAGAATTCACCGTAATTGTTTCATTTTCACTATTCTCGCGAAGATATTCCCACAGCTTTCTCCCAATTCCTTGCCTGTGATACTGGGATTTTACAAAAAAGCAGCAGATGTGTTTTCGATTTTCGTTTGTAGCGATTACGCCCTTCAACTCCTCTGCATCATATGCTCCCCAAAATTCCAGTTGTTTGAGAATTTCCTGATTTTCGATAAAATCTTTAAACGACTGGACCCCTTCCTCTGAATAATCGGGGGCTTCAAATTGCAAAAATGTAGTCCAAATTAAATCAATCGCATTCGCCATCTGCATCTCATTGATTTTTCTAATTTCCAAACCGGACACCTCCTCAATCTGCAAAATTTTCCCTGCTCCCTTATTATAGCACAATCCTGTGCTTTACAAAACCGCCTGGTTGTAGCCGGCACTGAAATTCGACAATCGAAGTAATTTTATTTCCTGAATCGTCTCCGTTATATCAACAATGAAAAATGCAGACTGTCCTCGCCCAAACAATCATTTTGCGCAAAAACAAGCGGCACCATTTTGGGGCAAAAACGCTAACCTGCCTCCTCCCCCATTTTGCGGATTGATTTCCGTCCGGCCAGCCGCTATAATAAAGATACAAGAAAACTGCAAAACGGATGCGAGGCGAACAAGATGAGTGAAAAGAAAAAGATTGGCGAGCTGCCGGCCTGCCCGGTGGAGCCGACGCTGATGCTGATCGGCGACAAGTGGAAGGTGCTGATTCTGCGCGACCTGATGCCCGGCACCAAGCGGTTTGGCGAGCTGAAAAAATCGATCGGCAGCGTGTCGCAGAAGGTGCTCACCGCCCAGCTGCGGGACATGGAGGAGAAGGGGCTGGTCAACCGAAAGGTCTACGCCGAGGTGCCGCCGCGGGTGGAGTACAGCCTGACCGACCTGGGCCGCAGCCTCAAGCCGATTCTGGACGCCATGTGGGACTGGGGCGAGGGCTACAAGGCGCAAAACAGCTGATTTAAAAAAGGAAAAGGACCTGAGCAGAGCTGGAAACTCTGTTCCGGTCCTTTGTGTTTGTTTAGAGGATGGGCAGCTCCCGCAAAATCTGCTCCACCGTCAAACTCACCAGCGATTCGTTGGGCACAATCAGGTCGGCCACCTCCCGGTATCGCTGCTGGCGCTGCAGAAAGATCTGCTCCAGCCCCTCCCGGCTGTTGGCGCGCACCAGCGGGCGGTCGCTGTCCTTGATGCGCTGGTAGCAGGTCTCAAAGGAGCAGTCCAGAAAGACCACCGCCTCAAAGCCGCCGTTCTGCCGCAGCGCCTGCACCGTCTGCTCCCGCGTCAAAAATCCGCCCCCTGTGGAGACGACGGTGTGCCGGCGCTTCCCCAGCATCGCCGCCGCCTGCTGCTCCATCTGGCGGAAGCTCTGTTCCCCCTGCTTGGCAAAAATTTCCGGAATGGACATTCCAGTCCGCTTCTCGATCAGGGCGTCGGTGTCCAGAAAATCCCAGCGCAGCCGAAAGGCCAGAGCCTGCCCCACGCTGGTCTTGCCGCAGCCCATAAATCCGCACAGCAGAATCTGCTGCACGGCGCGCCTTGCCGTCATGCTGCCGCCTCCTTCCATCTCTTGTTCCTCCTGTTCTTTCCTTACAGCTGCTCCTGCAGCTGCGCGATCACCCGCTCGACCTGCTCGTTTTCAAACTGGCGGCCAAACCAGATTTCCTGCGCCGACACCGCCTGCCAGACCAGCATGTCCAGCCCGCCGATCACCTGGCAGCCCGCCGCCTCCCCGTCCTGCATCAGGCGGGTCTGGCGAGGATTGTAGATGCAGTCGAACAGTGTCTTGACCTTTTTCAGCGCCGAAGCCTCCACCGGGCTTGCCTCCACCTTGGGGAACATCCCGACGGGGGTGGCGTTGATCATCAGGTCAAAGGTCTGCTCCCCGGCGTTTAAGGAGGCTATGTCGGCAATCTCCACCTGCGCCTGCGGGTCGATGGAGCGGATGTGCGCCCGCACAGGTTCTGCCTTCTCCATGCTGTCGCGGCGCACCGCCATGGTGACCCTGCAGCCGCGCAGGGCGCACTCGGTGGCAAACATCCGGCCCACACCCCCCGCGCCCAGCACGCAGACATCGCCCTTGATCTCGACGCCGTGGGTCTGCATGGTGCGCACAAAGCCGACGCAGTCGGTGTTGTAGCCGACCCGCTCCCCTGCGGCGGAAAAGCCCACCACATTGACCGCGCCGTGGTTGCGGGCAGTCCGGTCCAGCCGGTCCAGGCTGTCGATGATCCGCACCTTGTAGGGGATGGTGATGTTAAAGCCGTCCAGCGCAAAGAGCTCCGGCAATCTTTGTTCCAGCTGCTCGGGCGCAATCTGGCAGATCTGATAGTCGATCTGTTCCCCCAGCTCCCGGGCCAGCAGCCGGTGCAGCTGCGGCGAGAGGGTGTGTCCAAGCGGGTAGCCCAAAATGGCAAACTGTTTCATTCGAAAAGTTCCTCCTTCCCATCTGTTCGCGGGTATACTGAAAACAGTTTAGCATATCCGGGCGGACATGACAAGATTTTCGGACGAAAGAACCAAAAGCGGGCCCTTTTCTTGTAAGAGTTTTTTAAAAAGTTGGATTTATCGGGATTTAGATATTGACATCCCCGGAAGGAATATGCTATAAAAAATAAGCAATGGGAGCGTTCGGCCTCTGGCAGGACCGGGCGCCTTGTACTGGAAAAAGAAAGGAGGGAGAAGAATGGACGTTTTCGAAAAGGTAAAGAAGATTCTCTGCGACCAGCTCGACCTGGAGGAAGAACAGGTGACCGAGGAAGCGGAGGTCATCGAGGATCTGGGTGCTGACTCCCTTGATATTGTTGACCTGGTGATGACTCTGGAGGAAGAATTCGACACCGAGATTCCGGACGAGGACATCGAAAACCTCAAAACCGTCGGCGACATCGTCAAATATATCGAGGACCACGCGGCATAATGCGAGTTCTCTTTTTCAAAGAGCAGGAGGGAAGCGGACATCCGCTTTTCTCCTGCTTTTTGTTTGGCCGCTTTCTTCCCACAAATTCAAAACTTTTTATTGAATTTACCGCGGGAAGGGAATATAATAAAACAGAAAAGCGCGCTTTATGCTTTTGGGCGCAGGCGCCCTTTCTTTGCGGGCACCGCGCGAGGTGCTGTTTGTATCAAGTTAAGGAGGATCACAAAATAATGGCAAACAACAAAAAGATGGTGGAGGACATCACCTCGATGGAGGTTGACTTCGCCAAGTGGTACACCGACATCGTCAAAAAGGCGGAGCTGTGCGACTATTCCTCGGTCAAGGGCTGCATGATCGTGCGCCCGTACGGCTATGCGATCTGGGAAAATATCCAGCATATCCTCGACGCCGAGTTTAAAAAGACCGGCCACCAGAACGTCGCCATGCCGCTGTTCATCCCGGAAAGCCTTCTGCAGAAGGAGAAGGACCACGTCGAGGGCTTTGCCCCGGAGGTAGCCTGGGTCACCCACGGCGGCTCTGAGGAGCTGGAGGAGCGCCTGTGCGTGCGCCCGACCTCCGAGACGCTGTTCTGCGATCACTATAAAAACATCATCAAATCCTACCGCGACCTGCCAAAGCTGTATAACCAGTGGTGCAGCGTGGTCCGCTGGGAAAAGACCACCCGCCCCTTCCTGCGCACCCGCGAATTTTTGTGGCAGGAAGGCCACACCATGCACGAGACCGCGCAGGACGCCATCGAGGAGACCGAGCGCATCCTGAACATCTACGCCGACTTCTGCGAGAAGGACCTGGCCATGCCGGTGGTCCGCGGCAAAAAGACCGACTCGGAAAAATTTGCCGGCGCGGAATCCACCTACACCATCGAGGCCATGATGCACGACGGCAAGAGCCTGCAGGCGGGCACCTCCCACTACTTTGGCGACAACTTTGCCAGGGCCTTTGAGATCGAGTTTCAGAACCGCGAGAACAAGCCGCAGAACCCGCACCAGACCTCCTGGGGCGTCTCCACCCGCTTAATCGGCGGCATCATCATGACCCACGGCGACGACAACGGCCTTGTTCTGCCGCCGGCCATCTCCCCCATCCAGGTCATCGTCATCCCGGTCGCCCAGCACAAGGAGGGCGTCATCGAAAAGGCACAGGAGGTCAAGGAGCGCCTGTCCAGGCAGTTCCGCACCGACATCGACATCTCCGACAACTCCCCTGGCTGGAAGTTTGCCCAGTACGAGATGAAGGGCGTTCCGCTGCGCCTGGAGATCGGCCCGAAGGACATCGAGCAGAACCAGTGCGTGCTGGTCCGCCGCGACAACCGCGAAAAGACCTTTGTCTCGCTGGATGAGCTGGAGGTGAAGGTAGCCGAGCTGCTGCAGGCGGTGCGCGACGGCATGTATCAGCGTGCGCTGGAAAACCGCGAGAGACGCACCTTTGTTGCGCGCACCCTCGACGAGATGGTGCAGGTTTCCAACGAGCACAGCGGCTTTATCAAGGCCATGTGGTGCGGCGACGCCGCCTGCGAGGAGAAGCTCAAGGAGGTTGCCGGCGTTTCCTCCCGCTGCATGCCGTTTGACCAGGAGCAGCTTTCCGACACCTGCGTCTGCTGCGGCAAGCCGGCCAAGAGCATGGTCATCTGGGGCAAAGCGTATTAATTTTTTTGCTGCTCTGTCCGGAGCCGGACGGAGGGTTTATAGTTCTTTCAATCCCGCATCTTGTGTTTTGTTTAGATGCGGGATTTTTGTAAAAGGGGGGCGCTTCGGCCCCCGGGGAAATTTTGCAGGGACGTGGGCCCCTGCTCCTCCCGATGCGAGGAGGGGCTACGCCCCATCCTCTGCGCTCCTCCCCGTGTGAGGGCGCTCCGCCCCTCCACCCCGGGTGACTTTCTCCCCGATGAGAAAGTCACCAAAGAATCTCCCAGAGGGGATATCCCCTCTGGGTACTCCCCTAGGGGGACGCTTCGCTCCCCCTGCGGTGCCCGCACCCCCT
>JABLTR010111362.1_pt1 | contig 32570 bp, 27 predicted proteins | sample 7160071 | NCBI WGS metagenome assembly JABLTR01 (sample SAMN14651230, study PRJNA627086) | human gut metagenome | isolation source: feces | host: Homo sapiens | reverse complement strand
TCCTTAAACTGCCAAATATACTATTATTAGTATAAACCTGGTCATCATGTCCCGGCTTTCCAAAATAAAATCCTGTCGTAAAGTCCCTGTGGCTTGCCTTTGATACCTCTGACATGTAATATCCGATCCTGCTCTTATAGTATTCAGGGTCTTTGAAGTAATCGTCAATAGCCTGTCTGTATGCCTTTACTATGGTTCCAACATAATAAGGCGTCTTCATCCTTCCTTCTATCTTAAGGCTGCTTATTCCGGCATCCACAAGTTCAGGGATGTGCTCCAGCATGCAAAGATCCTTTGAATTAAAAATATATGTTCCTCTTTCGTTTTCCTCTATAGGCATATATTCTCCAGGCCTTGTCTCCTCCATAAGGTAGTATTTCCATCTGCATGGATGTGAACATGCTCCCTTATTAGCATCCCTTCCGCTGAGGTAGTTACTTAAAAGGCACCTTCCTGAGTAAGAAATACACATGGCTCCATGCACGAAAGTCTCAATTTCCATATCTTCAGGGATCTTTTCACGCATTTCCTTTATTTCCTTTAATGAAAGCTCCCTGGCGCCTACTATACGTTTTGCGCCGAGCTTATACCAGAACTGCGCTGTCTTATAGTTAGTGTTGTTCGCCTGGGTGGATATATGAAGTTCCATATCAGGAGCCGCTTCCTTCAATGTCATATATACTCCGGGGTCAGATACAAGTACGGCATCAGCACCTATTTCATATATTGTTTTGAAATATTCGTCCATTCCCGCAAAGTCGTTATTATGTGCAAATATATTTGCCGTAACATATACCTTCGCACCATGGGAATGGGCAAACTCTATGCCCTCTTTCATGGCCGGTATATCAAAATTCTTTGCCTTTGCCCTGAGGCCATAGGCTTCGCCGCCGATATATACGGCATCGGCACCATAAAGCACAGCTATCTTAAGTTTTTCAAGATCTCCTGCGGGAGCCAGAAGCTCAGGCTTTTTAAAATTATTCATCTTCATTCTCCTCATTATCAGCGCTAAACTCAAGCGGTTTATCAGGTTCTTTTACTTTGACGCATACAGCCAGGCCGTCACCTATGGGCACAATTGCCGAAGTAAGCACATCGGTATGGGATATGTCCCAAAGGAAGTTCCTTAGCCTCTTATGTATGGTCCTCTGTCGTCTTGGAACAGAAAACCTTGTTTTGGCTATGGTACCGCCCTGCAGTACATCGTCAACTATCAAAAGTCCTCCCACGGGAAGCAGTCTTATACAGTGGGGCAGAAAAGCAGAATACTGTCCTTTGGCCGCATCAAGGAATATAACATCATAGGGTCCGCTTAAAGCCGGCAGTATATCCGCCGCGTCTCCCTCAATGATCTGTATTTTGTCCTCAAGGCCCATCCTCTTTATATTGACTCTGGCATCCTTAAGCATGACCTCGAACCTGTCTATGGTCGTTACCTTTCCGCCTTCCTGAAGATACCTGGTCATAAGTCCTGAGGAAAATCCAACGGCAGTACCTACCTCAAGTATGTTTTTAGGCTTTTTCATGGTAAGGAGCACACTTAAAAGTCTGGCTGTCTCATGGGGTATTATAGGAACGTCAGCATCCCTTGACTCCTTTTCTATCTCTCCAAGCACCCCGTCATAATGGGGCTGTACGGTCCTGAGATAATTATTTATATAATCGTCTGTTACATAATTCATAGTTTTCTCCTAATTAGTAAATGTTGCCTGGTACTGAGCCTTTGCCTCAAGGAATTCATCATAGGTCTCGGCAAAATAATGCTCACTTCCGCCCTGCTCTTTAAGAACATAGTAATAGTAGTTATGCTTTTCCGGATTCAGCGCAGCCAGCAGAGAAGATTCTCCAGGATTACATATGGGGCCTGCTGGAAGTCCCTTATTTTTGTAAGTATTATAAGGTGAGTCCACCTCAAGGTCTGATTCCGTAACAACTTCATTTCTTGTGGAAAGTGCATACTGTACCGTTGAATCGATCTGAAGCGGCATATCTATATTCAGTCTATTATATATGACGCCGGCAATTATAGGCCTCTCCTCATCAAGTTTAGCTTCCGATTCTACCATGGATGCGACCGTCACAATCTCATCGAGGGTATATCCCGTTGACTCTACATGTCCTTTGAGAGATTTGTTATATATCTCCTCAAAGCGGTTGAGCATCATAACTATTATATCATGGGCCGTCTCATTTCCACTGAGGAAATATGTATCAGGGAAAAGATACCCTTCAAGATAGTTTTCTCTCTTTGGTATGCCCTCAAGGAATTCATATTCAAAAGTTCCGTTATTCATCTCATTTATGAACTCATCACTGGTGGCTATGCCCTTTTCATCAACAAGGGCAGCTATCTGTTTTGCCGTGTAGCCCTCCGGAATGGTAAGTCTGTGGGCTGTATCTGTCTCAGCCGTTCCCTGAAGAGTGGATATTATCTGTTCAACACTCATATTTTTTGTGAGATAGAACGTTCCATAATTATATGTCCCATCAGCACCATTTAATCTGCTCTTGAGCCTGAAGGACAGCTCACTGCTTATTATTCCATTGTCCTTCAGTATGGCAGCAATGTCCTTAGTGCTTGAGCCCTGTGGGATATCCACGGCTATGGTCTCATCGGAATTCATATCCACATCAACAGTCTGTTCATTATCAGATAAAAGACTGTCCGCAAAATACTTTCCTATGCCATAGGATATACCAAGCACCACAGCTATCACACACACAACTATAGCTGCGATTATGACGACTCTTCCTGCACCGCTTCTTCTTTTTCGTCTTCTTTTCTTTCTCCTTGGAGAATGTTCTCTTTCTTTCAAACTATCACCCTTTGCTGCTAAATGTTCATAGCGATTTATAAATCTCCTTAAGTGCCACCTTGTTCTCAAGGGCCAGCCTCTTTGCAGACTCATATTCAGGATAAACATTTTCATTTCCATTCTTATATACTTTCTTCACATCAAGCTTTCCGTATTTTGTATCGATGGTGTCAAATTCTCTTTTAAGACAAGTACGTCTTTCTACTCTTCGTCTAATTCCTATGGTCGTAGTTTCAGTAAATATTATGGTCTCAATGGCGTCTCTGTCCTTTTCGTCACATATGACTGTAAGTTTATATGCAGGCCTGCTCTTCTTCATAAATATGGGTGAATAAAAAGCATCCCTTGCTCCTGCCTCAAACAATCTTTCAAGGGTATATCCCATTATCTCGCCTGTTGAATCATCTACATTTGTCTCAAGTATAACCACTTCTTCATCTGTGTCTTCTTCCGCAAGCTCACCCATAGAAACCCTCAGAACATTAGGTATTTTCATATCTTTCCTGCCTGCACCATATCCTATCTTTTCTACAGACATGGCAGGCATAGTTCCATAGCTTTCTGCAAGCTCAGCTATTATAGCCGCACCCGTAGGTGTTACCAGTTCAGTATCTATATCTATCTGTCTTGAAACAACATCAGAATCAGCAAATATCTGTGCTGTTGCCGGTACTGGTACAGGTATCTGTCCATGCTGGCACATGATAAATCCATGGCCGTCATTTACAACAGACGCAAATATCCTGTCAGGCTTGAGCATATCTATACAGATCGCTGTACCGATTATGTCCACGATCGAATCTATGGCCCCTACTTCATGGAAATGCACCTTGTCAAGAGGCTCATTATGTACCTTGGATTCAGCCTTGGCAACACGCATAAATATCCTCTTTGCCAATTCCTTAGCACTGTCATTTATTCCGCTTCCGTCTATTATCTCAAATACATCATTCAAATTCCTATGTACATGGCTATGTACATGGCTGTGTCCATGGTCGTGGTCATGATGATGGTCATGGTCGTGGTGATGTTCATGGTCGTCATCGTGGTGGTGATGCTCGTGGCAGTGTTCATCATCGTCATCGTGATGGTGATGCTCGTGGCAGTGCTCATCATCGTCATCGTGGTGGTGATGCTCGTGGCAGTGCTCATCATCGTCATCATGGTGGTGATGCTCGTGGCAGTGCTCATCATCATGGTCATGGTGGTGATGTTCATGGCAGTGCTCATCATCGTGGTCATGGTGGTGATGGTCGTGGTCATGCTCTAAAGGCTGGCCTTCTTCATCAAAACCCTCAACATTTATGACAACATCTACTTTATTTGCACCAATGCCGTTTTTTACGGCTCTTCCAAAAACTATGTCATATCCGTCCACATTTATCTTGGACATTTCCTCAACAAATTTTTCTTTATCTATTCCAAGGTCAAGCAGAGCTCCAAGAGTCATATCTCCGCTTATACCTGAACTGCAGTCAAAATATAATGTTTTCATCTTTTTGATGCCCCCAGTTTATTTATACTGTTTGCGGTGTATCCCGCTCCAAATCCATTATCAATATTAACTACAACTACTCCGCTGGCACAGCTGTTGAGCATGCATAAGAGCGAAGATAATCCATTAAAGTTAGCGCCATATCCCACGGATGTGGGTACTGCTATTACGGGCTTGTCCGTAAGGCCGCCGATAACACTGGCAAGGGCTCCTTCCATACCGGCAACAGCTATGATAACGTCCGCCGCCTCTACCCTGTCTATCCTTGAAAGAAGCCTGTGAAGTCCGGCAACTCCCACATCGTAGAGCCTGTCCACATTATTTCCAAGGAACTCAGCTGTTATTGCTGCTTCCTCGGCAACTGGTATGTCAGATGTTCCGCCTGTGGCAACAAGGATTATGCCGCCTGTCTTTGGAACGGGATTTCTTTCAACGATAACCGTTCTGGCGTCTTTGTTGTATTTAGCATCGGGTATCTCTTTTGCTATATATTCATACTTTTCCTCGTTTACACGGGTGGCAAGTATATTTTCAGTTCCATTTTCAAGCATATTTTTCATGATCCCAAGGGTCTGTTCCTTTGTTTTTCCCTCAGCATATATAACTTCAGGGCAGCCGTTTCTCATCTCTCTCTGATGGTCAACGACCGCATATCCGAGATCCTTTGTAGGAGCAAGCTTGAGCATTTCAGCTGCATCATCAACGGAAATTTCTCCGTTCTGCAGACTTGTAAGTATCTCTTTTGTATTCATTTTTGTCCTCCTCAGTCCATACTTCCGCTTCTGAATCCCTCAAGGTCCAGTGTGACATAGCGGAAACCTGATTTCTTGATATTTTCTATAAGCTCCTGATCAGATATCAATTCGTTGAATCTGTCCCTGGGGACTTCTATTCTTGCAATATCTCCATGCATCCTGACCCTGCCGCTGGGTATTCCCTTTAAGGCAAGGAGCAGTTCAGCCTTTTCGACCCTTGCAAAATTTTCTTCAGTAAGTTCCGTATCATAGGGGAATCTTGTGGCAAGGCAGGAGTTTGATGCCTTATCCCAAGTTTCAAGTCCCATTTCCTTTGCAGCCTGTCTTATATCCTGTTTTGTCATCCCTGCTTCGTACAGCGGACTGACTATACCAAGTTCCTTTGCAGCCTCCGCACCGGGTCTATATGCTTTTCCGTCATCAGCGTTTTTTCCGTCGGCAACGGTATTAAAGCCTAATTCAGCTGCTTTTTTTATAACGGCACCCATGATATTCTTTTTACAGAAATAGCATCTTTTTTTGTCATTGAACCTGAATTCTTTGACAGCAAATGCGTCTGTTTTCACAACATAATATTTAATTCCCGTCTTCTTGGCGAGATATTCAGCGTCTTCAAGATCCTTTCTTGAAAGCATGATACCGTCTCCGATGACAGCTATCGCATTGTCTTTCAAGACTTCATAAGCCACGTTCATAAGCAGATCCGAATCGACTCCTCCGGAATATGCAACGCACAGCTTATCAAACTTTGAGATATATTCTCTAAGTCTGTCCAGTTTTTCCACACAAACGCCTCCTTTTTGTATTTTCACATATTCATACAGATTAAATTATACTACAAAATATGCAAAAAAGGAATAGTGTATAAAAACCGTAAGGAATTTTAAACATAGTTGAATGAATTATTTTCTTATTTTTGATGATATCTTAATAAAAACCAGGCTCACAACGGCGGTCAGTATATAAAATATCAGATGTCCTCTGCTTATGACATCTCCAGCACTCTGCCAGTACTCACCTAAAAAATATCCCGCTGAAATAAGCAGTGTATTCCATACAAATGCACCTATGGCTGTATAGACTATAAATACCGTAACTTTCATACCCATCAGCCCTGCAGGTATGGATATATATGTCCTTGCTATGGGAAAGACCCTGGCGATAAGCACCGACTGGCTGCCATACTTATCAAATACTTTCTTTGCGTTTTCAAGACCCTTGCCAATGGATCTGTATTTTACGCATACTGTCTTTTCAATAAAACTCCTTCCAAAACGGCCAAAACAGTAACATACCAGACTTCCGATTATTCCACCTGCGGTGCTCACCAATACCGCACCAAGAAGCGACATTTCCCCTCCATAAACAAAATATCCTATAAAAGGCAGCAAAACCTCACTGGAAACAGGAAAACATCCATATTCCAGTGAGGTCGCTATAAATATGCCTAAATAACCAAAACTATTAACCATTTTTGTAAGGGTATCGATTATCAAGACTTTCATCTCCGAATCAGCTTATAAATAATAATATGCTCCGGAGTTTTTCCATATTAAACTATTATGCGATAAAAAGTCTGAGGAAAAGATCATAGGCTTCATGTATGCCCTTCATGGCGTCTCCTATTCCACCGCAGTCACCTATTTTAGCATAGGATATCCTTTCATCAAGACAGGCCTGTGTTACATCGTTATCTCTGGGAACAAAGCCTGAAGCAATTATAATATTATCGGCAGGTATCTTCTTTTCTCCTTCGGGCGTATCAGCTATAACATATCCGTCAGCGATCTCTTTTACAGTTGTCTCTGACATTGTCTTAATGCCTGCTGCCTTGACTTCCTTCATTACTATCCATTTAAGTCCGCCAAGATCTTTGCCTATTTTCTTTGTCATCTCAACAACCGTGATATCAGCGGGTATATCAACAGCAGGTATGTCCTTTCCTATAAACATCTTATTGAATGATACTGACTCATCTGTAGAGTAGTGTTTTGATGCTATGTACTGAGCTGTTTCAATGCCTACGGTTCCACCGCCGATTATTACAGTACTGCCCTTTTTGATCTTTGCTGCCATTTCAGGTCCGCCCTTTAATACGTCAAGAGCCATATATACATTTTCTCTGTCTATTCCCTTGATATTGGGTACAAATGCCTCTCCGCCAAAGGCCTCAACAACAAAATAAGGTTTAAGTTCACTTACGAACTCTCCGTCTACTGTCGTATTATATCTTATATCCACTCCAAGCTGTTCAAGCTCATACTTTTTATTTTCAATAAACTTAAGAAGATCCTGTTTATGGGGAGGTATCGCCGCATCCACGAGCATTCCTCCAATGGCTGAATCCTCTGTACAAAGTATTGTTTTATATCCTCTTTCGGCTGATTTTTTAGCCGCTTCAAGTCCCGCAGGACCAGCTCCAACTACCAGTACTTTTTTAGCTGAAACTACCTTCCTGTGTGTTTTTTCCTCAGCTTCATGTCCAACTTCAGGATTATATGCACATAAAACCGGCTTGCCTCTTAATACAGCTTCAATACATTTGTTGCAGCCCTGGCAGCGGTTATAGGGCATTCCTGTAAGTACTTTATCGGCAAAATTGGGATCTGCAAGAAAACCTCTGGCTGTTCCAACGAAATCAGCTATTCCGTTTTCAAGTATCTTTTCAATGGTATCTATGTTATTGATCCTGTTGCATGCAATAACAGGAACATTGACAACTCTCTTTATGGCATCGGCAAGGTATGCAAATCCTCCAGCGGGAAGCTGATAGGATATCTGGGGAACAGGAGCTTCATGCCATCCTCCTGTTACATTTACAGCATCGATAAGTCCCTCAGCATCTGCTATTGAACAGAACTTCTGCATATAGTCTACACCATATCCTCCGGGCATCATCTGTGAACCGGCGATACGCACTATAACTGGATAGTCCTTTCCAACGGCTGCTCTTACGGCTCTTAAAGTATCCAGAGGCATTTTCATTCTCTTTTCTTCATCTCCGCCGTATTCGTCATCACGAAGGTTTGTGAGGGGTGAGAGGAAAAGTGTAAGAAGATATCCGGCTGAACAGCTGATCTCAACGGCATCAACGCCTATTTCCCTGCACTTTACAGCCGCATCTGCAAAATCCTTTATGGTCTGTTCTATCTGTTCCTTTGTGAGCACATCACATTCATTTTTATATATGGATGAAGGAACATTTGAAGGAGCAACCGGCTTAAGTCCATAGTTGCTTTCACTGTTTCTTCCTCTATGGAAAAGCTGAACGATATGTTTTGTTCCGCTGTTGTGTATCATATCATTAATAGCTTTTTCTCTTTCAAAAAATGATTCTTCCTTTACATTGGGCATATTGTCAGCAGCGCCGTATTCACTTACTCCACATACCTGAGTTATGGCCGCAGCTCCGCTGTTTGCCCTCTGCTCAAAAAATGCCATGTCCTGGTCTGTGAGCTGTCCGCCTGTGGCAAATCCCGTATGCATGGCAAGCATTATTATCCTGTTTTTTAACTCCATATTATTGATCTTAAAAGGTGTTGCGCTTATATAAGACATATCGTTTCCCCCTTACCGTAAACTTTACTTTATGTAATGATTATAGTATATTAAAATCAGAAGAAAAATACAAGTGCAGGCTTATAATGCCTTGGGTATTTTATGCCGCATCAGCTTGAAAAAGGAGGCTTAAAATGAAATTTAAAAATAAGTTTAAAAATAAATTATTGTCAGCTTTTATACTGGCATCGGCTATGGTGCTTTCATCCTGTTCAGCCAAGGCCAGCGCTGATGAAACATACTTGCCGGAGGCGCAAAACGATACCATATATGCCTCTGTAGGCGGCGGAAGCAGTGATCTTCGTGTAAGTTTCATCGATGTGGGACAGGGAGACAGTGAATTTATAGAACTCCCCAACGGAGAGACACTACTGATAGATGCCGGAACCAACGAAACCGGACAAAACGTAACCAATTATATAAAATCTCTTGGATATACGTCCATAAACTATGTTGTAGGCACCCATCCCCACGAAGACCATATCGGCGGTCTTGATGATGTGATAAACACCTTCGACGTAGGAAGCCTGTATATGCCCAAAGTAACCGCTGATACCCAGACATTTGAAGATGTACTGGATGCCGCTGAATCAAAGGGTCTTATGATAAATACGGCCAAGGCAGGTGTTACCCTTGTTGATTCAGATGGACTCAGCGTAAAAATGTTAGCGCCTACCCAGGACAGCTACGATAATACCAATGACTACTCAGCTGTCATAAAAGTGGTTTACGATGATACGTCTTTTCTCTTTACAGGTGATGCCGAGGAGTATTCGGAAAGTCTTATAAGCGGAGATGTAAAGGCTGATGTACTTAAAGTCGGACACCATGGAAGCTCCACATCCACCAGCCAGGCATTTTTAGACAGAGTATCCCCTTCCTATGCCGTAATAAGCTGTGGCAGGGATAATTCCTATGGCCATCCCCATAGCGAGACATTACAAAAACTCAGTGCAGCCGGTGTCATAGTATACAGGACAGACGAGTTAGGTACTATAACAGCGGTATCCGATGGAAAAACAATAACCTTTGATACAAGCACAGCAAATACATCCACTGCTGTGACTCCAAATAATGCTTCTAATACTTCCGGTAATACTTCTTCAGATACCCAGGCTGTTTCTCCATCCGCTCAGGCTGGCGGTCAGGAGACATCTGCAAATGAGACAGGCAAAACCTATGTTTTAAATACAAATACTAAAAAAATACACCTGCCTGAATGCAGTTCAGTGGATAAAATGTCTGAGTCAAATAAAGCCTATACCGACGATTATGACAAGGCCATAGCTGATGGTTATGAACCCTGCAAAATATGCAATCCTTAAAGAGGTGTGGAAATGAAGATCACTGTAGACAGGTTTGAAGAAAAATACGCGGTATGCTTTACCGAAGATAAAATAAAAATAGATATACCTTCCGGATTGATACCGGATGCCTCAGAAGGCGATATATATGATATGACATTTAGAAAACTTCCGGAGGAACGTAAAAAAAGACACACCTCCATAGAAGAAAAAGCAAAAAGACTGTGGGCTGATTGAGCCCACAGTCTTTTGCTTTATTTTTGCTTTCTTTTTATGATTCTTTTCCATTCTGTCTTATATAAACCGCTGTTTCTTTGATTATAAACGCATCTTTGAAACTCTTTGACGGTCTAAGGCCGGTCATCTGGTGCAGTTTTTCGAGTCTGGAGTTTATGGTGTTTCTGTGAAGGCCAGTCCTTTCTGCAGTCTCAGTCACATTCATACAGCTGTCAACATAGGCCTCGGCACAGTCCAGTATATCTGATGAAAAGAGCCGTTGAGGAAAATATACGCCAGGGAATAAAACTGATATCCCCTGAATGCGCACTTCCCTTTTCCGTTCCGGCCGATAACCCCATAGCTCTTACTCAAAGCGCTCACAGTATACACCCTAAATAAAATAGATGGCCCCACAGAACACCTGCGGGGCCTTTTTTAAAGAAAATGGGAATTGAAGTTCATATCAGGGATATGATAGCTTAATTATTAGATCTGAGCTAATGCCTGTTCAACGTCAGCAAGAAGGTCTTCCTTATTTTCAAGTCCGGCTGAAAGTCTTACCAGTCCTTCGGGGATTCCTGCCTCTTTAAGTTCTTCGGGTGTATAAGGAGAATGCGTCATACTTGCGGGGTGTTCAACAAGTGTCTCCGCATCTCCAAGGCTTACAGCTATTGTACACATCTTAAGCGCGTTTACAAATTTCATACCTGCTGCCTTTCCACCCTTTACCTCAAATGATACCATTCCGCCAAAGTCTTTCATCTGTTTAGCGGCTACGTCATGATTAGGGAATGATGCAAGTCCAGGATAGTATACCTTTTCTACCTTGTCACTCTTTTCAAGCATTTCTGCAAGAGCTCTTGCATTTTCGCAGTGGCGTATCATTCTAAGTTCGAATGTTTTAAGTCCTCTTAAAATAAGGAATGCAGCAAATGGATCGATAACAGCACCTGTCATATCCTTTACACCAAACATTCTTACTTCACTTATAAAATCAGCCTTTCCAACTACGAATCCCGCGATCACATCGCCATGACCATTGAGATATTTTGTGGCTGAATGAACAACAACATCTGCGCCAAGTTCAAGGGGTCTCTGGAGGAAGGGCGTTGCAAATGTATTGTCACATACAACCTTTATATCTTTATTGTATCCATGAGCTATTTCTGCTATTGCTGCTATATCAGCAACTTTAAGGTTAGGGTTTGCGGGTGTCTCAAGATAAACCGCAACTGTATTTTCTTTGAGGTGTGATCTTACCTCTTCAAGATTTGATGTATCTATAAATGAAACTTCTACGCCATAACGGGGCAGTCCATGATTAAGGAGAGCAAATGTACATCCATAAAGAGTACCGTCTGCAATGATATGTGATCCTGCCTTTGCGATGCTCCAAAGGGCTGATGAGATAGCTCCCATTCCAGATGCTGTTGCGATGGCTGCTTCAGCGTTTTCAAGGGCAGCTACTTTCTGTTCAAGAACTGTAGCTGTGGGATTTCCAAGGCGTGTATATATATATCCGTTTTCCTCACCGGCAAATCTTCTTCCGCCCTGCTCACAGGATTCAAAATAATATGTTGAACTCTGATAAATGGGTGTTGATAAAGCTCCGTATGTCTCGCCTTCGATGTTTCCAGCGTGGATAGCTTTTGTACCAAAACCTTTATAATTAGCTTTCATAAAAAACACTCCTTTTGTTATATTCCCTTTTATTTCTGCTTAAATTACCTTTTAATTAAACCTTTTGTTTCTTTTGGCCTTTAATAATCATAAATAATCAATAAACTATGTATAATTTCTTTATGTTATTGTCAGACATTTAAGTTAATATTTATTTCTCTCTCGCTGTGATTTAATCATAACATCTTTTTCCACCAGGGTGTTAATATGTAAATTGTATATCCGGTTATCTATTTTCCCAATAGCAGACAGCATTTTTACCATATTGTTTTTTATTTCAATACAATGCACTTATATTATGTACATTATTATAATAAAAATCGATACTCAGTTATCAGTTTTACCAATTATGCAGTTCACACAAGTCATGCTATAATATTACCAGGTAATAAGTTAATATTTTTTCTCGAGCTGCTGGATCAATCAATAATCACTGCTTAATTATGAAATAATGATTAAATAAAGAGGAGGCATTACAATGAGTGAAAACAATATGACCAAAAAAGCCCGAGGAAGCGCCCTAATTCCTTTTCTCGTATTTATAGTAGTTTATCTTGGAGCCGGAATTATCCTTGAAGTTATGGGAATGGACATGGCTTTCTACCAGTTTCCATCTCCTGTAGCCGCCTTGATCGGTATAATAGTAGCGTTTATTATTTTTAAAGGTTCTATCGACGAAAAATTCACGATTTTCGCAAAAGGATGCGGAAATGAAAACATTCTTACCATGTGTTTCATCTACCTCTTTGCCGGAGCTTTCGCAACAGTTGCTAAAAGCATGGGCGGTGTTGACGCAACAGTTAATCTCGGATTATCAGTTATACCCGCTGAATATATGACAGGAGGTATGTTCATAATATCCGCGTTCATCGCAGTTGCAACAGGAACTTCCGTAGGAACCATCAGTGCTGTAGGCCCCATCGCTGTTTCAACAGCTGATAAAGCTGGTCTCTCACTTCCTCTTATAATAGCAGCTGTTATCGGCGGCGCTATGTTCGGTGATAACCTCTCAGTTATTTCTGATACAACTATCGCAGCAACAAAAACCCAGGGCGTTGAGATGAAAGACAAATTCCGTATCAACTTCCTCATCGCTTTACCCGCAGCTATTATAGCTCTCATAATTCTCCTTGTTGTAGGCAAACCTGAAACAGCTACAGCAATAACTGACCTGAGCTTTAATGTTGTAAAGATCATTCCTTATATAGTAGTTCTTGCCCTTGCTCTCATTGGTTTCAACGTTTTCATTACCCTTGGAGCAGGTACTGTCCTTGCCGGAATCATCGGTATCGCATGCGGCGATTTTACTTTCCTTGGATTTACTCAGAATATCTATTCAGGATTCACAGGTATGATCGAAATATTCCTCCTTTCACTTATGATCGGCGGACTTTCAGAAATGTGCTCACATTACGGCGGTATCCAGTGGATGCTTGAAAAGATCAAAGGCTTTGTTAAAAGCAAAAGATCAGCTCAGGCTGGTATATCAGCCCTCGTTTCTCTCTGTGATATAGCTACTGCAAACAACACCATAGCTATCATCATCGCAGGCCAGCCCTCAAGAGAAATTTGTGAGACTTATGAAGTTGACCCCAGAAAATCTGCTTCACTCCTTGACATATGGTCATGCGTATTCCAGGGCATACTCCCCTACAGCGCACAGGTACTTATCGCCTGCGGACTTACAGCCGGCCTTGTAAGCCCTACGGAACTTCTTCCTTTACTTTGGTATCCGTACCTGCTCGCATTATTCGCAATAATCGCGATGTTCGTACCGTTTGCAGACGGTGTGATCAAAAAACACCCCTGGAACTTCAAGACATGGTCAGCAGAAAAATAATATACCAGAAAAACCGGAGCCTATGCTCCGGTTTTTCCTATTTATATATGTCATTTTCTGTCCTTTTACTTAACCCGCGCAATTCTACTCCTTCTTTTTCCATATTACTACGTCTTGCCTATATCAGCTAATTTAAGCTACAACTATATCAGCCATATCCTTATATTATCTTTTTATCAGGCCTTAAACCCCGATCATATATATGAGTTCCTTTGGCATCAGCTATGATTACTCTCCCAAATCGTATATCTACAGATCAGTATATAATAAATAATTCAAACAGCTTAGAGCCTCTTTATCCTGTTTTTTATAATGCCTCAAATATCTCAATCGGCTGCATCCGGCATATCCAGACGATCCTCAGTACGGGCATTTCATATAAAAGCATAAAAAAGAACAGCCCCTTTGAGCTGTTCTTTAAATTTATCCATATTATTGATTTATTAATTTGTTCCGATGCATACTATCTCAGTCACAGGCTGGGTCACAACCGTAGATGAAACAACATTTTCACTGTCGAACTCACCATTTATGTAGAGTTCCTCCTTTGTTACTTCAGTAACACCGGCTGTTCCCTGCTGGATTATTTTCTTATAGCTGCTGCTCTTTGTATTGTCATACTGATATTCAACCTGTTTTTCAGCTGTCTCCCTCTCAGTTACGGTGACAGTCGCCTTTACGGTTATGTAAGGCTCGTTGGCTTTTACAGTAAGTTCCTCACCCACATAAATATCAGGCGAAGAATTCATTGAAGGATTAAGCTCATATAACTCGCTCAGAGTCATTCCATATTTAGAAGCTATGGCATAGGCTGCCTCGCCGCTAACTACTGTATGGGTCTTTGTAACGCTTTCTCCCATGGCTATCTTATTCTTAGCATCCTCAAGTGACATTATTGAATCCTGATTAGTGTACTGGCTTACGATCTGTACATCCTCTGCATAGGATATCTTTACATTTTCCGCACCTTCAGGTGTATACATATCATTAAGATACTGAAGCACCTCATTGGCTTCATCCTTATTTTTAAGGGTAGCTACTACGTTTCCGTCAACCGCTATGGCGTAAGCTTCAATATTATAGGCTACACTGTCCCTTAACTTGGCCAAAAGGCTTTCTGTTGTAAGGGTCTCAGTCTTTCCTGATACATGGACACCCTTTACGGTTATTTCATCCATTACCTGTACATTGGTGCCTACCTGTTCAGCAATCATGGCTGATACAGAATTGACTATATCCTCCTGAGTAACGCTTCTCGTATTGACGATTCCAGCGCTCTCTCCGTTTACAAGTATCTCGCTGCCGTTTCTTCTTGTGGCAAAACCTATTATACAGGCTAATATCAATACAATGACAACTCCGCCCATTATGAGCATACGCTGTCTCTTGTCATACCTCATTTGCTTTCTTTTTCTTGATTTCTGCCTTTTGGACATATTTTTATTAGAATCGATATCTGATTTTACAATCGCCGATGACTTTCTCCTAGAACTTCTCGAACTTCCCGTAGATGTCCTTGAAGAAGTAGTCCTCCTGTTTCTGTCAGCCATAAAAGTCACACATCCTTTAGTTGGTTTCTTTTATTATTTTATTATATTCGACAGAAATTATCAAGAGAAAGGGCTTATTGTAATAATTTTGTCAAAAATCAGGCTTAAAATTCGTTCAAAGATTTCAATATTTCCTGAGCCTGGTCTTCTATATGCTCTCCGCTTACTTCCCTGGCTTTCTTTGCGTCTCTTCTCTCAAATGCCTTAATAAGGTCAAGATGCTGCTGGTTAGGTACAGAAATATTTGTAAGAAGCTTAAGATAAGCTATCCTGTATCTGTATATCTGTATGGATATATTGCTTATTATCTGTATAAGTTTGTCGTTTTTTGTTGTATTGAATATTACATCATGAAATTTGGTATCAGCTTCAAGTACGGCTTCCCTGTCACCGCGTTCAAAGGCTTCCACAAAATCCCTATGAAGTTTCTTAAGCTCGGCTATCTCCTGTTTTGTTATATTTTCAGCTGCTATGCCAGATGCCAGCTCCTCAAGCACCTTTCTTATCTCCAGAACATCTTTGATGTCCTTCTCGCTCATTTTCTTAACCTGGGCGCCCTTTCTGGGTATAAGGTCCACAAGATTCTCTATCTCAAGCATCCTGAGAGCTTCCCTTATGGGTGTACGGCTTACTCCAAGTTCCTCTGCCAGCTGGTTCTCAAGCAGTCTTTCACCGGGTCTGAGCCTTCCCGTAAGGATACCATCCTTTATATTATTAAAAACTACATCCCTAAGTGGTAAATATTCATTTTCTGCAATTTTAACTTTATAATCTGTCATTGTTTTCCCCTCTATACGTTATAAATTTTTGTAAGTATAACATCCCTTAATCCAAACTCTTTTTTTATGGTATCAACCGCTTTGGCCGCCCTGTCTCTATCCTCAAAAAGGCCATATACAGTTGGACCGCTTCCGCTCATAAGAGCCCCGGAAGCACCGCTTTCCTTAAGTCTTTCCTTAAGTTCACCGACCATAGGACACATTTCAATGGAAACCTTCTCAAGTACATTTGAAAGTCCATCTATTATGCCCTTTCTGTCACATTTATCAATGGCCTCTATGACCATTTCAGTATCCGGATGTTTGTCAATTTCCGTCTTATCCAGCGCCTTATATACAGCCGCCGTGGAAAGTCCTGTGGCAGGCTTTGCCAGCACTACCCAAAAATCCGGACAGGCTGGAAGTCTTGTCAATACCTCCCCTCTGCCTTCGGCAAGGGCTGTTCCCCTCATAAGACAGTATGGAACATCACTTCCAAGCTGAAGAGCTATTTCAGCCATTTTAGTTCTGTCTATCTTCAGACCAAAAAGAATATTCATTCCATAAAGCACAGCTGCACAGTCACTGCTGCCGCCAGCCAGACCAGCTGCAACCGGTATGGATTTTTGAAGCTCTATAAATACGCCTTCTTCGATTCCATATTCTTTTCTTATTATTTCCGCAGCCTTATACGCTAGATTTCTTTCATCTGTAGGAAGCCAGTCCAGGTTTGATTTGAGCTTTATATAGGGCTTGTCTATTTTTTTCATATATACCCTGTCATAAAGCTCAACCGTCTGCATTATCATTCTAAGTTCGTGATACCCGTCGTCCCTTACTCCTGTTACATCGAGGGTAAGGTTTATTTTAGCGCGGGCCTTAAGATTAATATGATCCATTTTTTCACCCGTTAAATTTCTAATAAATATATGTAAATTATAATTATTTTGTACACAAAATACAAGATTTTTGTATACAATAAACATTAAAAAATTTCTGATTAGTTTTGTATATAACATATAAAATGCCCCCTCGTATCATAGGGGGCTATTTGTATTTATTTTAAAACTATCTAAATAAGTACATATATTTAACTATATTTTTTAATTCACTTATTTTTGGAAATTCAAAGTTTGCCTGATATCCTGCTTATTAATAAGTTTAATATATTTTATGCGGAAGGCATATAAAAACGGCAGGTACCAGCCTGCCGCATATTTTTGATCATTCGTCTGTTCTTATAATAAGTTCAGGAGCCTTTATGCTTACATAGCTGTTTTTATCAACTGAACTTGTCAAAAATGAGTTACCACCGATGACAGAGTTTTCACCGATCACTGTTTCACCGCCTAAAATAGTAGCGTTGGCATAGATGGTAACATTGTCCTCAACTGTAGGGTGACGTTTAACTCCGGAAAGTGACTGTCCCTTTCTGGGTGAGAGAGCACCAAGGGTAACACCCTGATATATCTTTACCCATTTTCCTATCTTAGTCGTCTCACCGATAACGATACCAGTACCATGGTCGATGAAGAAGTACTCACCTATCTCAGCACCGGGGTTTATATCGATTCCAGTCTTTCCATGGGCATATTCAGTCATCATTCTGGGAACAAAGGGCACCTTTCTCTTATAGAGTTCATGGGCTATTCTATACACAAATATAGCATAGAAACCAGGATATGAAAGTACTATTTCAGATTTGCTCATGGCAGCAGGGTCGCCTTCAAAGTTAGCTGTTACATCTTTTAAAAACATCTCCTGAAGATTAGGCAGCTCATTGATGAACTCCTCACATATTTTGTCAAGGTCAGCCTCATCAAATACCCTCTTTACTCCTGTACATTTGCTTAATGAAAGAGTAAGTTCAAGCTGAGTTTTAAGCTGATAATATATGCTGATAAGAGTTTTCTCAACAAATTCGGGAGCAGTCATTCCATGAAGGCTGCTTACTCCAAAATATGCAGGGAAAAGTATCCTCTCTATCTCATTTAAAATATCTACTATTTCATTTCTGTCAGGAAGTTTCATCTCACCGCAGTAAATAGGCATATCCTCTTCACATGAATAATTGACGGCGATTTTTTTGACAGTGTTTTCAAAAGTAGATTCTTTTCCAGTAACCATAATTCAACCTCATTTCAATATGTGTAAATCCTAGTAATATACTATGATATTATACCAGCTTTAAAGGATTTGTCAATATATTTGTTACAGATCAAAAAGGGACATCTGGTCTGATTCAGGTATTCCCTTTAATATTCCATTTTCCTTCAAAAGCTCGACTATGCTGGCTCCAGCCGAAGTCCTGCTCTTAAACTCTTCAATAGTCCTGAATTCTCCATCCTTCCTGCCGTCAACTATACTCTGGGCAACGGTAAGTCCCAGGCCCTGCAGAGAGTTAAGGGGAGGTATGAGACCCTCAGGAGTTACGATGAATTTTCTGGAGTCCGACTTATAAAGATCTATGGGAAGGAAATTGAATCCCCTCTCATAAAACTCTATGACAAGCTCAAGGACCGTGGCTTTGTTGAGTTCCTTGGTTGTAGCAGTATTGCCTTTATCCTCTATTTCCTTCAGAGTGCTTTTAGCAATTTCCTCACCCCTGCACATGGAGGCATAATCAAAATCATCAGAAGCTCTTACGGTAAAATATGTGGCATAATAAGCTTCCGGATAATTTATCTTAAAATAGGCTATCCTGTAGGCCATCATTACGTAGGCAGCGGCATGGGCCTTAGGGAACATATATTTTATCTTAAGACAGCTGTCGATATACCACTGGGGCACATCATGCTCCTTCATATATTCGATGTCGTCATCAGCAAGTCCTTTGCCCTTTCTTACCTTTTCCATTATCTTGAAAGCCTTTTTATTTTCAAGGCCCTTTGTGATAAGATAACTCATTATACTGTCTCGTGTGGATATGGTCTCCTTAAGGGTGATGACACCATCAGCTATAAGCTCTCTGGCGTTTCCGACCCAAACGTTCGTACCATGGGAAAGGCCCGATATCCTCAAAAGGTCCGAAAAAGTTTCCGGTTTTGTTTCGATAAGCATATTTCTTACGAATTTAGTTCCAAACTCCGGTACGCCCAGAGTTCCTGTGGGGCAGTTTATCTGCTCCGGCTTAAGCCCCAGCGCCTCCGGTGACTGGAACAGAGACATGGTCTTTTTATCATCCAGCGGCACCAGCTGAGGATTGAATCCAGTTATATCATAGAGCATACGAATAAACGTAGGATCATCATGGCCCAGAAGGTCAAGCTTAAGTATACGTCCGCTTATGGAATGATAGTCAAAGTGTGTCGTTATGATGGACGAAGTAACGTCGTCCGCCGGATGCTGTATCGGGCAGAACTCATATATATCCTTATCCTTTGGAACTATCATAAGTCCGCCGGGATGCTGTCCTGTGGTCCTCTTTACTCCGGTACATCCCTGCACCAGTCTGTTCATTTCTGCATTATGCAGCGTAAGGTTATGATCCTCAACATATCTTTTTACATATCCGAAAGCCGTTTTATCCGCAAGGGTTCCAATGGTACCGGCTTTAAACACATGTCCCTTTCCAAAGAGAACTTCTGTATAGGCATGGGCCTGCTGCTGATATTCTCCGGAGAAGTTAAGGTCGATATCTGGTTCCTTATCCCCGTCGAATCCAAGGAATGTCTCAAATGGTATGTCATGTCCGTCTTTTTTCATCATTGTGCCGCACTTGGGGCAGGCCTTATCCGGCATGTCCACTCCGGAACCGCCCTGCATAAATACCTTATGCACTTCCTCAGACTCAAAGTCTGAATATTTGCAGTTAGGGCATACATAATGGGGCGGGAGGGCGTTAACCTCGGTTATACCAGTCATATTGGCAACAAATGATGAACCTACCGATCCCCTGGAGCCTACCAGATAACCGTCCTCATTGGACTTCCATACAAGTTTCTGGGCGATTATGTACATGACAGAGAATCCATTTTTGATAATGGATTTAAGCTCCTTATCAAGCCTTTCCTGAACTATGGGAGGAAGCGGATCGCCATATATGGAATGGGCCTTATCCATGGCTATCTGCTGTATCTGCTCCTCCGCTCCCTCGATCTTGGGAGGGAATGTACCGTCAGGTACAGGCTTTATCTGCTCTATCTCATCGGCTATCAAATTCGTATTGGTTATTACTATCTCCCTGGCCTTTTCTTCACCAAGGTAGTAGAACTCCCTTAGCATTTCCTCCGTTGTCCTGAAATAAAGGGGCGGCTGTTTTTCAGCATCATCAAATCCCTTGGCATACATAAGTATCTTTCTGTATACGGAATCCTCAGGATCTATGAAATGGCAGTCACAGGTGGCTACCACAAGTTTATTATGTTCCTCGCCAAGCTGTACTATCTTCCTGTTGAAGTTTTTGATATCTTCCACGGAATTGACCGCCGGCACCCTGTCTGATTCGACCATGAACATATTATTGCCAACCGGCTGAATCTCAAGGTAGTCATAAAAATTCACTATGTTATCGATAAATTCCTTAGGCCTCATATCCAAAAGCGCCCTGTAAAGCTCTCCTGCCTCGCAGGCACTTCCAACTATAAGCCCTTCCCTGTACTGCATTAGCTTGCTCTTAGGTATTCGCGGCTGTTTATGGTAGTACTCCAAATGGGACATGGATATGAGCTCATAGAGGTTTCTAAGGCCCTTGAGGTTCTTGACCAGTATTATGGTGTGGTATGATTTCAGTTTATTATAATTTACGGTCCTGCTGGCGAATATGTTCACATCATTGATATTTTTAACATCGTTTTCTTCCAGCATTTCCATCAGTTTAAGAAAGATCTCAGCCGTTGCCTCAGCGTCATTTACAGCACGGTGATGTCCCTCAAGACTTACTCCAAGACGCTTAGCCACCACATCAAGCTTATGTTTCTTCAGGTCTTTAAGCAGTGTCCTTGAAAGTTCAAGGGTATCAAGTATAGTATTGTGTCTGTAGTTAAGTCCCAGCTCATCAGCCTTTATGCGCACAAATCCTGTATCGAATGAGGCATTATGCGCCACAAGCACAGCGTCTCCAACAAAGTCCAAAAATTCAGGAAGGACTTCATCGATTTTCCTCTGTCCTTCAAGCATTTTGTCAGTAATGTTGGTGAGGCCCACTATCTCATCTGTGAGTTTCTCCTCCGGGTCGATGAATGTGGAATATCTGTCTATTATCTGGCGGTCCTTTATTTTGACAGCACCTATTTCGATTATCTTACACTTTTCCTTATTTAATCCCGTCGTCTCGATGTCGAATACAACATATTCATCATCGAAGGACTGGCCTTTAGCACTGGTGACCACTTCACCTAGGTCATCGATGAGATATGCCTCAACACCATATATGACCTTTATGCCATTGGCTTCGGCAGCGTCCATGGCTTCGGGATAGGCCTGTACGACACCATGATCAGTGACCGCTATGGCCTTATGTCCCCATTTAGCAGCCCTCTTGACATATGTCTTCATGCTCGTAACAGCATCCATGGTGCTCATGGTCGTATGAAGATGAAGCTCAACTCTCTTTTCCTCGCTGTTATCCATACGAATGGGTGGACGTTCAGCCTTTACGATGTTTCTGGACATGATCACAATTTCTTTGGCATATTTATCAAACTGCACCTCGCCTTTTACCTTAACATAGGCACCTTTCAGGGCAGATTTTATTCCTCCGTCACAGTCATAGGGCTTTTTATCCGTAAAGAATTTGACCGTGGTTGAGTCGCTTCCATCGGTTATATCAAAGGAAACTATATATTTGTCTCCCTTTATCTCACGTTCCTCAAGGTTAAATATATCACCCTGGATAATTACTTTTTCACCTTCGACCTTGGTCTCCTTAATCTTTACTGTCTCGCCCTTGATGTCTTCTTTTCCTATGATTATTCCGTTTTCGATCCCGGTCTTTACTTCTTCTGCCTTTGACATTTCCTTGGCGGTCTCAGCTGTTACCTGCTCACTGATTATGGCGTTTATCAGCTGTTTCTCATAGGTCTCGTGCTTTTTATCATAGTCCTTCTGCTCTTCTTCAGATATCTTTTTATTCTTAAATGTTACTGAAATATCTATGCCGAACTCGTCCTTTATCCTGTCGGTTATGTATCTGTCAGCACCCTTTTTATAAAGATAAAAGGCAGCATTATGTCCGGTGTAAATCATGATCCTGCCATTTTCTTCTTTGATCTCACAGTCTTCAAATACACATCCGCATACGGGACTTTCCTCGGAAAGCGCCTTTACCGCATCAGGCCATATGAAATCAAAAACATTTTTAGGGCTTTTGTCTTCAATATCATATTTTATATTTATTTTTACCTTCTCAGCGGCATTAACTGTGTTAAAAATCGCAGTTTCCATTAAAGCCTTATACCTGTTTGGTATAAGGCTTTTTGAAGATACTTCCGCCTGAAGTATTTTTGTACTTTTTGAGACCGTAAGTTTTTCGACATAGGAATCTGAAAAGACTGCCCTGACATCTTCTCCGGCATTTACCTTTCCAAATACATTCAAAAACTTTTCGTGCATTTTCTCACCTGCTTCTTAAAGGAGCTCTATTTCCTTAAGGAGTTCCTCAACAAGTTTATCTTCGGGAACTTTTCTCAATATTTCTCCCTTTTTGAATATCAGTCCTTCGCCATGGCCGCCCGCGATACCGATATCGGCTTCTCTGGCTTCTCCCGGTCCGTTAACAGCGCAGCCCATAACCGCAACTTTGATATTCTTATCTATATTTTTTATCTTATCCTCTACCTCATTGGCTATCTTAATAAGATCTATGCTTGTCCTTCCGCATGTGGGGCATGATATGAACTCTACCCCAAACTTACGAAGATTAAGATCCTTCAGTATTTCTTTAGCAGCATATATTTCTTCGACGGGATCTCCCGTAAGTGATACCCTTATGGTATCGCCTATTCCCCTTGAAAGTATGGCCCCAATGCCCACTGCTGACTTTATGGTTCCTCCCCATACCGTGCCGGCTTCAGTTATGCCCACATGGAGGGGATAGTCAACGGTATCTGATAAAAGTTCATATACCTCAACGGAAAAAGGAACATTTGATGCCTTTATGGATATGGCTATATCATAAAAATCATTCTGTTCAAGGAGCTTTACATGTCCAAGGGCGCTCTCGACCAGGCCTTCCGGAGTAACTCCTCCGTATTTTTCCACCAGGTTCTTTTCAAGGGAGCCGGAGTTTACGCCTATCCTTATGGGGATATGGTTCTTTTTAGCCATATCAGCCACCTGTTTTACCCTGTCAGCGCTTCCGATATTTCCTGGATTTATCCTTATCTTATCGATGCCGTTATCCATACATTTGAGCGCAAGCCTGTAATCAAAATGGATAGCAGCCACAAGGGGAATATCTATGCTGTTTTTTATATCCCTTATACATTCGGCAGCCTGCATATCAGGCACAGCCACCCTTATTATCTCACATCCGGCTTTTTCCAGTTTTTTGATCTGCTCCACCGTGGCTTTAACGTCCCTTGTGTCAGTATTGCACATGGACTGGATGGCTATGGGATTTCCTCCGCCTATTTTTACTCCGCCTATATTTATTTCTCTGGTCATTTTTCTTTTGTAACTCATTTTATCATCACCGTATCAAATTAACTATATCATTAAACGCAATAAACACCATAAATACCATGAGCAGGATAAAACCGCCCAGATGTATCCTGCCTTCTATTTCAGGATTTACAGGCTTTCTTCTTATGCCCTCAGCTATAAGGAAAGCAAGCCTTCCTCCATCCACCGCCGGTATGGGGAAAATATTAAATACACCAAGGTTCGTGCTCAGAAGCGCAGAAAGGGCAAAGAGATTTAATACCGCATCCTTTATTCCATAGGCCATACCGGCTTCATAGGTGTCGCCGATGGTATTTATTATTCCTATGGGTCCGGATACATCCTCAGATCTGACCTGGAATGTAAACAATTTTACCAGGCCGCTGACCACACTTTTAACGAAATAGGCCATCATCCCTATATCAGTTTTTATGGTCTCCATAACGGTCGATCTGCTGTAGCCTTCCACCTTCTGCGAGAAAAGGCCGTATCTTCCGTCAAAGCTGAATCCAAGCATATATCTTCCATTTTCCTCACTGTATTCAGGAGTGATGGAAACGTTTATTTTTTCTCCATTCCTTGAAACAGTCATATCCACCGGACTATCCGCGCTTCTTGCAGCCAAAGCCACATAATAGTCCTGATATATCCATATCCTCTCGCCATTTACTTTTATTATTTTGTCTCCTTCTTCCAGACCCGCTTCATAGGCAGGGCTGTTTTCCACCACAGATTTTATCTGCGGAACAAGGAATCCATTTACACCTATCAGTATAAACACCAAAACGAATGCAAGAACAAAATTCATTGCCGGTCCGGCAAAAATAACCCCAATTTTCTGCATAACACTCTTTTGATTAAATGAACGGGATTTCTCGTAATCCGGGTCAACCATCTCACCGTATTCTTCCTCGTCCATCTCCCCCTGCATCTTGCAGTATCCTCCTATGGGAAAAGCTCTGAGGGAATATTCCGTCTCTCCCCTTTTTTTAGAGACTATGAGCGGTCCCATGCCAACGGAAAATTCCTCCACCCTGATACCGCATTTTTTTGCAGCAAAAAAGTGTCCCAATTCGTGGACAATTATTATGATCGAAAAAACGATTATAGCTATAATTATCGACAATTTTTAATTCTCCTTAGTCTTTATTAGATTATCTGAAAATTTTCTTGCCCATTTATCTGCATCAACAAGATCTTCAACTGTGTAGTCATATTTAACAGTATATGAATCCATTGTTTTTTCTATTATATCAGCTATATCCAAAAATCCTATTTTATTTTCAAGAAAGGCTGAAACAGCTATTTCATTGGCGCCATTCATCACAGTTGGAAGGGTGCCCCCTGTCTTTATGGCCCTATATGCCAGTGAAAGGCACTTAAATGTATCCATATCCGGCTTTTCAAAGGTAAGGCTGTTTCTTTTTGCAAAATCTATCTTTGGAAAGCTGTTTTTCACTCTTTTAGGATAGGTAAGTGCGTATTGAATGGGCACCTTCATATCAGGCTCTCCCATTTGTGCGATTATTGCTCCATCTTCATACTCCACAGCCGAGTGGACTATGCTCTGGGGATGGATAAGCACCTCTATATCATCCACACCAACACCAAAAAGCCATTTTGCCTCTATGACCTCCAGTCCCTTATTCATAAGACTTGCGGAATCTATGGTCACCTTTTTGCCCATGTTCCAGTTGGGATGCTTAAGGGCGTCCTCAGCCCTTACATTAACAAGTTCATCCCTTGTCCTGCCTCTGAACGGTCCGCCGGAAGCTGTTAAAAGTATCCTTCTTATTTTATTGCCTTCATTACCCCTGAGGCACTGAAAAATAGCTGAATGTTCGCTGTCAACGGGATATATTTTAACACCGTATTTTTCCACTGCCTTTATTATGAGCTCTCCGGCTGAAACAAGGGTCTCCTTATTGGCAAGGGCTATATCCTTTCCGGCCTTTATAGCCTCAAAGGTAGGTACTATACCAATGTTTCCCACAACTGAAGTAACTACAGTGTCACTTTTTTCATAAACAGCTGCCTCGATAAGTCCTTCAATGCCGCTGAGTATTTTTACAGGGCAGTCTTTTACCCTGTTTCTGAGTATATCCGCTGCTTCTTCGTCCATTACAGCTGCCAGGTCAGGTTTAAACTCCCTTATCTGTTTTTCCAGAAGGTCTATATTTTTATTGGCAGTAATGGCCTTAACGCCTATGCCGCCTATTTCTCTTACAACATCCAGGGTCTGGGTGCCTATGGAACCGGTGGAACCAAGGATGGAAATATTCTTTGCCATTATTATACCTCTCTTACATAACCGTTATGAGATAGAACATCGAATAATAAACAACAGGCGCGGCAAATAACACGCTGTCAAACCTATCCAGCACACCGCCATGTCCTGGCATTATCTTTCCGAAGTCCTTTATCCCCACATATCTTTTCATGGCCGAAGCCGCCAGGTCTCCGATCTGAGAAAAAATAGATCCGATGAATCCTGTTATGAAGCATAAAAGCACTGTGTCAACTCCGGCAAGGCCATTTTTAGACTCAAGGAACATTCCGTATACAACACAGACGCTTACGGCTACAACAACTCCTCCTATGGCGCCTTCAACGGTCTTTTTAGGTGAAAGCTGAGGTATGAGCTTATGTTTTCCAAATACCATGCCAGTAAAATATGCTCCAACATCACATCCAAAGGCACTCAGGAATATGAGCCATACAAGCATTCTTCCATGGGTATACTGTCTTGTAAGGTATACATGTGACATAAGGAAACATACATAAAAGAATCCAAAAAATGTAACTATGCCATCCATAGTATTCCCGCTTTCGTGGGTAAGAACAACATAAACAAGTATTATGAGCATAAACAGCGTAATGAATATATAAAACAAAGCGGCACTTTTTGTTATCATCTCAACAAAAGCCATATATAATATGCCGGCACCAAATCCTATGAAGTGCACCGGTTTTATATATCCGCAGAATGCCTTATAAAACTCATAAAGACCTATCAATGCCACAACGGTAATGGCAATTTTTAATGGAAGTCCGCCCAGTATAACAAATATAAGAAGGAGCGGAAGCGCAACAAGCGCTGATATAATTCTCGTTTTCATAAATACAACTCCCGTATTTATCTGCCGCCAAAACGTCTATCCCTGTTTTGATAATAGCAGATATCCTCGTACAAATCCTCTTCAGTATAGTCAGGCCAAAGTTTCTTATTGAATACAAACTCTGAATATGCTATCTGCCATAAGAGGAAATTGCTTATCCTTTCCTCTCCGCTCGTCCTTATGACAAGTTCCGGATCAGGATAAAATCCTGTGTCAAGATTTTCAGATATCATCTCTTCAGTTATATCTTCGGCCTTTATCTCGCCTTTTTCGACCCTTGAGGCGATCTTTTTAACTCCTCTTAAAATATCGTCTCTTCCGCCGTAATTAAGGGCAATGTGAAGGTTCAATCCGGGTTTATCAGCGGAAATGCTCTCAATAAGTTTTATTTTATCCTGTATGTCCTTGTCGAGCCTGCTCTTTTCCCCGATTATGTCTATCTTTATGTTTTCCTTATCAGCCTTGGCAATGTATCTGTCAAGATAACTTCTTAAAAGATCCATTATGCCCTTTACTTCTTCCTCTGTCCTCTTCCAGTTTTCCGTTGAAAAAGCATAAACAGTAAGATGTTTTACACCAAGCTTATCAGCGGCCTTCGTTATATTCTCCAGGGTATCCGCCCCAGCCTTATGTCCAAACTTCCTGGGCAGGAATCTTTTCTTTGCCCATCGGCCGTTTCCGTCCATTATTATTGCTATGTGGACCGGCAGCTTATCCATATCTATTTCATCTTTAAGTGTCTTCATATTATCCTCCGTTATTTAAAAAGCCCCATAAGAGGGGCATAAAATTTTATACCGAAAGAATATCCTTGCTCTTGCTTTCGATTTTCTTATCGATCTCAACAATATATTTATCAGTAAGTTTCTGTATTTCATCAAGAAGGTCATTGAGCACGTCTTCAGAAATTTCAGCCTTTTTCTCCTGTTTCTTGAAAACATCAACAGCATCTCTTCTTATATTTCTGATGGCTACCTTTGAATCTTCGCCCTTCTTCTTAACATCCTTAGTAAGTTCCTTTCTTCTTTCCTCTGTAAGTTCAGGGAATACAAGTCTGATGACCTTACCATCGTTTGAAGGATTGATTCCAAGGTCTGAAGTGTTGATGGCCTTTTCAATTGCCTTAAGAAGTGATGACTCCCAGGGTTTTATCTCAATAAGTCTGGCCTCGGGAACAGTAATATTTCCTACCTGGTTGATGGGTGTAGGTGTTCCATAATAATCTACAGTAATTTTATCAAGCACCTTAGGGTTTGCTCTTCCTACTCTTATTGTGGCGAAATCATTTTCAAGCGCTGCTAAAGTTTTTTTCATTTTTTCTTCGTAAACTGCTGTTTGATTGGACATATTCCGGCCTCCTCATTTTTATAATTCAAATTTTTATCCTACTGTTACAACCGTACCTATTTTTTCTCCTTTAACCGCTCTCATAAGGCTGTTTTCCTCATTCAGGCCAAAAATAAGCACCGGTATTTTCTGTTCATAGCAAAGACTTGCAGCCGTCGTATCAACTACCCTCAATCCCTGTCTGATTATATCCTCGCATCTTATTTCATCGATCTTCTTTGCATTGGGATTTGTCTTGGGATCACTGTCATAAACTCCATCGACATTCTTTGCAAAAAGAAGGATATCAGCATCAAGTTCAGCTCCTCTGAGGGCTGTTACAGTATCCGTCGAGAAATACGGATGGCCGATACCTGCGGCAAAAATAACTATTTCACCCTTTTCAAGATGCTCAACTGCCTTTTCCTTTGAGAACTGCTCTGTGACAGTTCCTATTATAATGGGTGTCTCCACCGTAGCCTTAACACCTTTCTGTCTGAAAGCATCAGCCACATATACCGCATTCATTACCGTAGCAAGCATACCTATCTGGTCAGCTTTTGTCCTGTCCATGGCTTCATTGGAACTTCTGCCTCTCCAGATGTTGCCTCCACCGATAACAAGTGCGACCTGGGTTCCCATATCCAAGATCTTTTTTATCTGGTCCACAACGGAGAATATGGTCTCATCATCATACATTACTCCGTCTTTATCACCGGCAAGGGCCTCACCGCTGAGTTTAAGTATAATTCTTTTGTACATTCAAGCACATCCCCTTAATTTTAACTCATATATAAATTACCACATTTTACGGAATTTTTCCACATAATTATTAAAATTAGTCCTTGGCTTTGATTATGAGAGCCATTCCCTCATCAAAGGTATAGGAGGCATATTCACCTTCCATAACATTGCTTACTCCCAGAGGAGAATCCATATAAAGTGTGGCTTTATTCAACGGATACTCAAGTCCCGATGTGGTAACACCTTTTACTTCCATGGTAATGGGAACAAAGGATACAAGATCTCCCTTTCTGCCATAAACATCGCATTTTCCATCACATAATGTTATCACATTATTTTCATTTACGATGCGTCCCTTAAGGCCATGTTTATTTATCCTTATGAGCTGAAATATATTTGCCAGTGTGTGGTCCATCCTGCTTCCTATGCCGCCGATAAGGGTTATGTCATCGGCCCCTATCTCCATGGCATGGCTTATTCCAAGCTCCATATCCGTTTCATCCTTACGGCAGGGCACCTGTTTAAGCTCTATGTTCTGTTTTTTGTAATATTCAAGGACTTCCTGGCTCACACTGTCAAAATCCCCTACTATATAATCCGGGGTTATGCCAAGCTTCATGGTGTGGCGCATTCCTCCGTCGCAGCATATTATAACGGCATCTTTTACATACTGGCTGCAGAAACTGTAGTCATTTATATCCGCATTGGCGAAAATAACCGCTTTCATTTTAATCATACTCCCTGATAACATTCAGCATATCCCTGGCAGCTTTTTCTATATTCTCAGCGCCAAACACAGCTGAACCTGCGACAACGACATCAACTCCGCTGTCCATTACTTCTTTTATATTTCCAAGGCCTACCCCTCCATCAACTTCTATTTCATAGGAGTATCCATTTTCTTCTCTTATATTTTTAAGTTCTGTTATTTTTTTGAGACATTCAGGTATGAGCTTCTGTCCGCCAAATCCGGGCTCAACGGTCATGACAAGCACAAGATCCACCTTATCGAGATAGTCCTTTATGGCATCTACAGGAGTATTGGGCTTGATGGTTATTCCTGCCTTCACTCCAAAGGATCTTATTTTTTCTATGACACCTGCCGGATCTTCAGCTGCTTCCACATGGAAGTTCACTATATCCGCTCCAGCCTTTACGAAATCCTCAATATAACGTATAGGGTCGGTTATCATAAGGTGCACATCAAAAACCATACTGCTGTTTTTTCTGATACATTTGTATACAGGTGCTCCAAAGCTGATATTGGGAACGAACAGACCATCCATAACATCAATATGGAGATACTGGGCACCGGCCTTTTCTATCATAGCCACCTGCTCGTTTAATCTGCCGAAATCAGCCGAAAGCATCGACGGAGAAAGCTTTTTCATTTTTATCTTTTCCTTTCCTCAATTATCTCATTGTATATATCCACATATCTAAGATATCTTGATTCACTTATGGTCTTTCCTACCTGGGCCTTTACGGCACAGTATCTTTCGTCTTCATTTATATGTTTGCAGCCGCTGTATCTGCAGTCATCGATATAGGGCAGGAACTCTCTGAAATATGTTTCCAGTTTCTCAGGATCGATCTTACTCATATCAAGGGAAGTAAATCCTGGAGAATCCACGATAAATGTATTTTCATCGATCTCCATAAGCTCAGACTGTCTTGTGGTATGTTTTCCACGTTCTATTTTCCTGCTTATCTCGCCTACCTGAGCTTTGATATCCGGTTTTATGGCGTTTAATACGCTTGATTTTCCAACGCCTGATGGTCCCGCAAGTACTGAAGTCTTTCCCTTGAGTTTTTCCTTCAAAACATCAATGCCGATGTTTTGAGCCGCACTGACGGTTATTACATCAAACCCTGCTCCGGAATATATTTCATTTATTTCCTCATATTTTTTTGAAGAGTCTATATCTATCTTGTTTATACATATCAGGATATCAAGTTTCTGCTGTTCCGCAAGCACGATGAACCTATCCATAATGTCTGGATTAAAATCCGGGCTCACAGAGGCAAATACGATGACTGCCTGATCTATATTGGAGACCCTTGGCCTGAAAAGATAATTTTTTCTTTCCTCTATGACATCCAGGCTTCCTTTTTTATTTTTCTCATCTATTATGCTTATGAGTACACGGTCCCCTACAGTGGGCTTGATACCCTCTTTTCTGAATCTTCCCCTGGCACGGCATTCATAAACGCCCTGCTCCGTAGATATATAATAAAAACCGCCTATTCCTTTGATTATCGTACCTTTAAGCATATATCCACCCGTTATCCATTATTCCATACTTCCAAGTGCAGGAACATCATCACCTACATCTGTGCTGTTTCCAGATGCAGCAGATGTATCTGTCTGGTTATTTGTCTGGGATGAAGTATCCGCAGGCTGGTTATTTCCTGTTGTCTGTCCTCCATCTGATCCGATGGGCTCTGAAGATGTATCATTTCCTGATGAATTTGATCCGCCTGTCGTGGTGGTCGTTGTGCTTCCTCCAGATGTGGAGCCGCCTGAGCTGCTTCCGCTGTTTGAAGACTGAACGGCAGGTCTTCCTGTACTTACAACTATATCTATAGCACTGTTTTTAAGTATTTCCTCTCCAGGCTCCGCTGTCTGTGTTATTACATATCCCTTTGCAACGGATGAACTTGATGTGTAAGAAACATTTCCTACAGCAAGTCCACTGGAAGTGATCTTATCCCTTGCGCTTTCCTCGGTAAGTCCAACTACCTTTGGAACAACAGCGTTGATACTGTCCTGATCCCTGCAGATGGTAAGTATTACATCTGATGACTCACTTACCGGAGTATTGCCCTCTGGAGACTGTTTTATTACCTGACCTTCCTGATATGCCTCATCATACTCATATTCAATGATGATATTGGCATTAAGGGCTGATGTTATCTCGGATATAGCTTCACTTTCCTGTTTTCCGACAACATTAGGAAGATTATACATATCAGCTCCTGAACTTACAGTTACCATTATTTCCATATTTCCTGTGATCTCTGTACCCTCATCTACATCCTGTGAAAGGATAGTATCCGCGGGCTCTGTACTGTCAACCACAGCACCTTCTATAAGAGTGATGCCAAGTTTTGAAGCCTCTTCCTCAGCTTCTGTCATGGTCATTCCAACAAACTGCGGAACTGTGTCGCTCTTATTGAATACAGCAGCGGCATTATCAAATACATTGAAGAATTTTACTCCAACAAATACTATTATCGCAATGATTATAAATGATGTTATAACAGCCGCGATGGTAACTTTTCTTTCCTGGCGTTTTTCCTCGTCATACTCCTTATAGTAGTCGTCGAAGTCATCGTCATAATCATCATCGTCGTCATCGTAATAGTCATCATCATCGTATTTATCGTTTTCATTGTTGAGCTTGAGCTTCTTGCTGTATTTATCAAATCCTACGCTTCTCTTTGGAAGTTTGATATTTTTAGCAAGTTCGACTTTTATCTCATTGTCGTCGTCCTGCTCCCCGTCATCGTCATAATCGTCATCGTCATAATCGTCATCGTCGTCATCATCATAATAGTCATCATCATAGTTAATGCTGTCAGAATCATCATATTCTGTGTCAGATGAAGCAGAACCGCCGCTTATATCGTCAAGGGAAAGCTGTCCTTCAAGCATAGTGTCATCATCGTCATCCTCAGCGGCATCAGCTATTTCCTCAGCTGCGGCAACACTTACTGCCCCCACAACTGCTTTTTCAGCGATCCTCTTTTCCCTGGATGATTTGAACTGGGGAACATCTATCTCATCAGGTGTCTGGT
>JABLTR010045476.1_pt1 | contig 32642 bp, 29 predicted proteins | sample 7160071 | NCBI WGS metagenome assembly JABLTR01 (sample SAMN14651230, study PRJNA627086) | human gut metagenome | isolation source: feces | host: Homo sapiens | reverse complement strand
TGCACGGCAGGTGCGCACCGCGCGGTCGCAGCCGCCGTGCAGCACCCAGCCGCACAGCAGGGTCAGCGCCGCCGCACACAGAAGGGGCGGAAGGGAAAAGCTCTCCTGCAGCGCCTCGGCGATGGCGCCGGTCTGGGTCATGCTGCCGCTGGAGAAGCTGGCCAGCGCGCAGAAGATGCAGAAAAGGACCGCCAGCGCCTTGCCGAAGGCGTTGGGAATCCCGCAAGAGATGTAGTACATCGGGCCGCCGCGAAGGGCCTTTGCGCCCTTGTCCCGCTGCCGCCAGCGCACCGCCAGCAGCACCTCGGCATATTTGGTCATCATGCCCAGAAAGGCGCCGATCCACATCCAGAAGATGCTGCCTGCGCCGCCCAGGGCCAGCGCGGCCCCCACGCCGACGATGTTGCCCACCCCCATGGTGCCGCCCAGCGCGGTGCTGACCGCCGCAAAGGGGCTGACGCCACCGCTTTTTCTGTCCCGCTTTTGAAAGAGCGAGCCGACCGTCCTTTTGAGCACGGTGGGCAGGCGGGTCAGGGGCAAAAAGCCGGTCCCGGCGGTGAAGTAAAGCCCGCACAGCAGGGTGAGGGCGATGGTTCCCCGGCCCCAGAGCAGCTGGGAGAGCAGTTCTACAGTCTGCCCGAGCATGCGCATCCCTCCTTTTTGCTACAGGCTATGCGCCTGGGGGACGGGATATGCAGGGGGTGGACTTTTTGACGGATTGCGGTATAATGAAAGCAGCAATCGTCCAAAGGACAAGAGCAAATGAAGAAGGAGGAATTTTTGATGTACAACTGTGCAAAATGTTTTCAGCGCGGATGCACCAAGCAGGATATGACCAAGACCCTGCCGGAGTGCCCCAGCAAGGACGTCCAGATTCAGGAGGAGGCAAAGGCGCTCTACAAGGAGCCGGAAAATTACAAGATCGCCTACTGCGCCGCGCTGACCGAGGCGGGCGGCTACTGCCAGGACACAAGACTTGTCGAGATCATCAAGTTTATGCACCGGGCCGGGTACAAAAAGATCGGCATCGCCTTCTGTACAGGACTGTTTAAGGAGACGCAGGAGGTCGTCAACATCCTGGAGTATAACGGCTTCGAGGTCGTCTCGATCATCTGCAAAAACGGCGCCATCACCAAGGATTTTCTGGGGCTGACCGACGAGCAGTCGGTGCACGGAAGCTGCAAGAACGAGTCGATGTGCAACCCCATCGGACAGGCCCTGTTTTTAAACGAGCAGCAGACCGACTTCAACCTGATGATCGGCCTGTGCGTCGGCCACGACACCCTGTTTATGAAGTACGCCAAGGCCCCGATGACCGTGCTGGCGGTCAAGGACCGCGTCACCGGCCACAACCCACTGGCGGCGGTCTATCTGGCGCAGGGCTATTACAACAAAAAGTTTTATCCGGCCGACCCGGCGGAGCTGAATCCTCACGACACCGAATATAACCGCTAAGCGCAAAAAAAGGAGCGTCCCCAGCCTGTCGGGGGCGCTCCTTGCGGCATCGGAATATTTTTGCGTTTTGCGGGTATCCAAATAAGGAAATTGTTCAGCACAAGACCATGATCGAAAGCGAGGAATGACCGTGAAAGAAAGAGAAATGCTGCAAATGTGCGGCGCCGGCTGCAGCGCGGTGAGCTGGCAGACAAAGGACGGCTGCGTGCTGTGGGGCAGAAACATGGACTTTAACCGGATGGCGCAGGGCAGCGCGCCAACCTTCTTCCCGCGCGGGCAGGTTTACTACACCTGCGGCAGCAAGTGGGAGGGAAACCTTGTGGAGGACAGCCGCCAGACAGCCGCCTACGCCGCGCTGGGAACCGGCCTGATCATCTCGCCGGAGAGCCCGGTGCTGTATGAGGGAATCAACGAGAAGGGGCTGATGGGCGGACAGCTCTACTACCGGGAATTTGCGCATTATGAAGATGCCCCGCAGCCCGGCCGGCTTGCAGTGCAGCCGCCGTTTGTGGTCTACCACCTGCTGGCCCAGTGCGCCAGTGTGGAGGAGGTGGTGCAGCAGCTGCAGGAAAAGATCAGCCTCCTGGCGCTGCCCATGCTGGGGACGGTGCCTTCGCTGCACTGGACCTTCTGCGACCGCACCGGGGAGAGCATCGTCGTCGAGCCGGACGGAGACGGGCTGCACATCTACCGCCGCACCATCGGGGTGATGACCAACAGCCCCTCCTACAGCTGGCACCGCCTGAACCTGCTCAACTATGCGGGGCTGCGGGAGCTGGACTACGACGCGGTGCAGCTTTGCGGGGACAGCATCCCGCAGTGCTTTTCCGGCAGCGGGATGCAGGGGTTGCCGGGGGATTTCAGCTCTCCGTCCCGCTTTGTGCGGCTGGCGATGCTCAAAAAATGTGCGGTGCCGGGCCAAAACGAGACTGACGGGGTGGCAAAGCTGTTCCACCTGATGCAGAGCGCGGCCTTCCCGCTGGGGGCGGTGCGGGTCAGCGAGCCCGGACACGTCACCGAGCGGGACGAGGGGGTTGTCCCCTTCGACTACACCCTCTACACCGTCGTGCTGTGCGCGCAGTCGCTGCGCTGCTACTGGACCAGCTATGAAAACCAGCGGGTGCAGTATCTGGAGCTGGAGCGGCTGCTGGAAAGGACCGAGCCGGTGCAGTTTGATTTTCGGCGGGAACCGGACTTTTTGTGCCGGAATGAGGGATAAAAAAGGGAGGCGCAGGCGTTGTGGAACAACGCCTGCGCCGTTTCTTCTTGTATGGTTTTAGGCTTTGAGCTCGCTGGCGGATTTACTGCGCAGGTACAGCACAGCGCCCAACACCGCCGAGATCAGCTCGGTGGCGGGGAAGGCCAGCCACACGCCGATCATGCCGCCGATGGCCGCCAGCAGAAAGGCCATCGGGATGATGAGCAGCAGGCCGCGCAGCAGCGAGGTGATGTGGGCGGGGATGGTGTTCTCCACCGAGGTGAAGTAGGTGGAGAGGATGGTGTTGAAGGCCACAAACGGGATGGCGGTGAAGTAGAGCTTGAGCCCCTCCACCGCAATCTGCTGCAGCTGGGGGTTGTTTTCGCTGTTGAAGATCTGCGCGATGGGGCCGGCGAACAAAAACAGGACAAGGTAGATCACAGCCGACAGCGCAATCACCGAGGCCATGGCGCAGTGCAGCAGCTGGCGGGTCTGCTCCCGCAGATGCTGCCCGTAGGCGCGGCTGATGAGGGGCTGGACGCCCTGAGCGACGCCGTTGTAGATGGCGATCACCACCAGCGAGATGTTGGCGATGACGCCGTAGGCGGCGACGCCGGTGTTGCCGGAAAGGCCGAGGATGATGGCGTTAAAGACGACCATGGTGATGCCGGAGGACACCTGCGCCAGCAGCGAAGGAAAGCCCAGCGAGATGTTGGAGCGCACCACCGATGCGCGCAGGCCGGTGCGGGTCAGGCGGAAGCCCTTGCTCTTTTTGAGCCAGTGAGGCGACATGATGAGGATGCCGATGACCGGGGAGAGGCCGGTGGCCAGAACGGCGCCGAAGATGCCCATCCCCATCGGGAAGATAAAGATGTAGTCCAGCACGATGTTGGAGAGGCTGCTGGTGACGGTGGCGGCGGAGGAAAGCTGCGGATTGCCGTCGTTGCGGATGAAGCAGAGGAAAAGGTCGTTGAAGATGAAGGCGGGGGAAAACAGGATCATGGTCTGCAGGTAGGTATAGGCCATGTCAAAGATGGTCTCGTCCGCACCAAGAAGGAGGATCAGCTCGTCGGCAAAGAATAGGCCGATCAGAAAAAAGACAACGGAAAATCCGAGACAGAGGTAGACGGTGTTGGTGAACATAATGTTGGCTTCGTTCTCCTCGCCGCGGCTTTTGCAGATGGAAAAGCGGGTCGCGCCGCCCATGCCCAGCATTAGCCCGACGCCGTGGACAAAGTTGTAGGCGGGAATGGCCAGATTGAGCGCGGCAAGGCCGTTTGTCCCCAAACTCTGGGAGACAAAGAAGGTGTCCGCCAGGATGTAACAGGACATGGCGAGCATGCCGAGGACGCTGAGGGAAGAATATTTGGCAAAATCCCGCAGAATGTTGTTTTGGCTCATAACATTTCTCCTTCCAAAATGTACCTGGACAAAAGAAAAGCGCTGTCATTCCACATCTCCAACGGCCTATCGATGTGGAATACAACGCTTTTGTCTGCCCGGCGACAGAATCTCTTTTTACAATGCTCTTTATTATAGCAAAGGGAGGGGAAAAGGTCAAGAGGAACGGCCGGATTTTGCTTTGCGTTCCCGCAGGGTGACATGGACGGTGTCCCCCGGCCCCTTGCCGATTTTGGCCCGGATGTCCTTGCGGATGCCGATGATGTGGCAGGTCGTCTGCATCCGCACAAGCTGCCCGTCGTGGCGCTCTCCATCAAAGGTGGCGTGGACCAGCACCCGCCCCTTACCAAAGGCGGCTTTGACATCAAATGGAATTTCAATGTAGGCCGCGTCCATATCCGGATTTTTGTGGATAACGGCGTCGAATTCGTACAGCATTTTGCAATTTTTTCTCCTGTCGGAATTTTTTTGTTCCTCCTTTATTTTGCCACAGCCGCCCCGATCTATTTGAAAAACAGGTGAAGATCGAAAAATTAGCTTCCAGATGAAAAATTTTTTTGAACAATACAAAAAAATATCTGCAAATTCCTCTCACTTTCAACGGGAAAACAGAGAGGAGGAATTTGTGCAAAATAACTATAAAAAGAGGCTTTTTCGCGGATTAATCAAGAAAAAAATAATCAATTTATACGATTTTAAACAAGAATGCTTTTTCGTTATTGTTTAAACAAGATAATTTTTTCCACTATTTTCAGTATTTTTTCATCTTGTTTTTTTTAACAATTTGCTCTAATATGTATTTATGTTGGATGGAGTAATTGTGCTCCATTGAAAACATGAAAAAGGAGAATTGCACATGAGAAAGATTATCGCACTGCTTCTGGCCGCAGCTATGGCCATGGGTATGGTAGCCTGCTCCGGCGGCGAAGCCACCCAAACCCCAACCGCTGAGCCTGTGACCGAAGAGGAAGCCACCACTGAAGAAGCTCCTGCCGAAGAGGAGGCAACCGAAGAACCTGCTGCTGAGGAAACCGAGACCGCTGAGGTAGCAAATAAGGACAAACCACTGGTTTGGTTCAACCGCCAGCCGTCCAACAGCTCCACCGGCGAACTGGACATGACCGCTCTGAGCTTTAACGAGGACACCTACTATGTAGGTTTCGACGCAAACCAGGGCGCTGAGCTGCAGGGCACCATGATCAAAGAGTACATCGAGGCAAACATCGACACCATCGACCGCAACGGCGACGGCATCATCGGCTACGTTCTGGCCATCGGTGATATCGGCCACAACGACTCCATCGCCCGTACCCGCGGCGTCCGCGCTGCTCTGGGCACCGGCGTTGAGGCGGCAGACGGCTCCATCGATTCCACCCCGGTCGGCACCAACACCGACGGCACCTCCACCATCGTTAAAGATGGTTCCATCGAAGTAAACGGCACCACCTATGTTGTTCGTGAGCTGGCTTCTCAGGAAATGAAGAACTCCGCCGGCGCTACCTGGGACGCTGCCACTGCCGGTAACGCAATCGGCACCTGGTCCGCTTCCTTTGGCGATCAGATCGATGTTGTCGCTTCCAACAACGACGGCATGGGTATGTCCATGTTCAACGCTTGGTCCAAAGCCAACAACGTTCCGACCTTCGGTTACGACGCAAACGCTGACGCGGTAGCTGCTATCGCAGAAGGTTACGGCGGCACCATCAGCCAGCACGCTGACGTACAGGCTTACCTGACCCTGCGTGTACTGCGCAACGCTCTGGACGGCGTTGATGTTGACACCGGTATCGGCACCGAGGACGACGCTGGCAACGTGCTCAGCGACGACGTATACTACTACAATGCTGACGAGCGCTCCTACTACGCTCTGAACGTTGCAGTTACCGCTGAAAACTATGAGGACTTCATGGATTCCACCCAGGTTTACGCTCCTGTTTCCAACCAGCTGGATGCAACTGCGCATCCGACCAAGAATGTATGGCTGAACATCTACAACGCTGCGGATAACTTCCTGAGCGCGACCTATCAGCCACTGCTGGAGAAATATGACGACCTGCTGAACCTGAATGTAGAGTACATCGGCGGCGACGGTCAGACCGAGGCGAACATCACCAACCGTCTGAGCAACCCAAGCCAGTATGACGCCTTTGCCATCAACATGGTTAAGACCGACAACGCGGCTTCCTACACCGCACTGCTGAACCAGTAATCTGGACCTCACTTTTAAACTGTAAGACATAATTGACTGCTGTTAAGGGGGAAGGACTTCTTCGTTTGGGAGAAATGATCTCCACTCGATAGAAGGACTTCCCCCTTTTGGCAATTTGAAAGAAACAGGAGTAACGAGAATGGCAGATTCGAAAGACGATATTGTCCTGTCAATCCGCGGTATGAGCAAGTCTTTCGGTCGAAACCGGGTGCTTGACCATATCAACCTGGACGTGAAGCGCGGGACGGTCATGGGACTTATGGGTGAGAACGGCGCCGGTAAGTCCACCATGATGAAGTGCCTGTTCGGCACCTACCAGAAGGATGAAGGAAAAATCTACTTAAATGGAAAAGAAATCAGCTTTTCCGGACCAAAAGATGCCCTGGAAAATGGAATCGCCATGGTTCACCAGGAGCTTAACCAGTGCCTGGAGCGGAATGTCATCGACAATCTGTTCCTGGGACGCTACCCCACCAACTCCATGGGGGTCGTGGATGAGGGCAGCATGAAGAAAAAGGCGGCCGAGCTGTTCCGCAAGCTTGGCATGACCGTCAATTTGACCCAGCCGATGCGGAATATGTCTGTCTCCCAGCGGCAGATGTGTGAGATCGCCAAGGCAATTTCCTACAATGCGCAGGTAATTGTTCTGGATGAGCCCACCTCCTCCCTGACCGTGCAGGAGGTAGATAAACTTTTTGAAATGATGCGGATGCTGAAAGAGCAGGGCATCGCCCTGATTTATATTTCCCACAAGATGGATGAGATCTTCGAGATCTGCGACGAGATCTCGGTTCTGCGAGACGGCAACCTGGTCATGACCAAGAAAACGGAAGAGACCAACATGAACGAGCTGATCACCGCGATGGTAGGACGCTCGCTGGAAAGCCGTTTCCCGCCGGTGGACAACACGCCGGGCGACACCATCCTGTCGGTTCAGCACCTTTCCACCAAATATGCGCCCTATCTGCAGGACGTCTCGTTTGACGTCAAGGAGGGCGAAATCTTTGGCCTGTACGGCCTGGTGGGCGCCGGACGTACCGAGCTTCTGGAGACCATTTTTGGTGTGCGTACCAGAGCGGCGGGCCGCGTCTACTTTAAAAATCGCCTGATGAACTTTAACAGCGCCCGGGAAGCGATCGATCACGGCTTTGCCATGATCACCGAGGAGCGCAAGGCCAACGGCCTGTTCCTCAAGTGTGACCTGACCTTCAACACCACGATTGCAAACCTGGAGCAGTACAAGACCGGCCTGGCCCTTTCCGATCCAAAGATGGTGAAGGCCACCAACAAGGAAATCAAGATCATGCACACCAAGTGCATGGGACCGGATGACATGATCTCCAGCCTGTCCGGCGGAAATCAGCAGAAGGTTATCTTTGGCAAGTGGCTGGAGCGGGAACCGCAGGTCTTTATGATGGATGAACCTACACGAGGCATCGACGTAGGTGCAAAGTATGAGATCTATGAGCTGATCATCAACATGGCCAAGCAGGGCAAGACGATCATCGTCGTCTCCTCTGAGATGCCTGAGATCCTTGGTATCACCAACCGCATTGGCGTCATGTCCAACGGACATCTCTCCGGCATCGTGAACACCAAGGAAACCGATCAGGAAGAACTTTTGCGGCTGAGCGCAAAATATCTATAGTGGGAGAATTTGCATATGGCAACGGATAACAAAAAAATTCTGACGGCGGAGCAGGAATTAAAGCTCCGCCAGCCGATTGATGATTATGTCGGCGCTATTCAACAAAAGATCAATGCCCTGCGGGAAAACGGTACCGATAAGGTCCTTGACATCCAGGGTGAACTTGACAACCTCAAACGCGACCGCATCTATACCGCACAGGAAAAGGAATCCATTCGCGCAAAGCTGACAGCGGAGCTGGAAAAAGCCAAGGCGGTGGAATCCAAAAACAAGGACGAGATTGCAAAGCTGATTGCCGACGCTGAGGGGTACCTGAAGGGACACTTCAACAAGGATTATTATCAGGCGGTGGTGGAAAGCACCAACGAAGAAAAGGCACTCGCCCAGCAGAAATATCAGCAGGCAGTGGCACAGCTCAATCAGGAGCATCAGGCCACCGTTTCCAAGCTGTCTGACCAGCGCGAGATCAAGGATGAAAAATATGTCCACAAAAACCGGCTGTTTGACGCCAAGATGCAGCTGGCAAAAGATCTGCAGGAAGCAAAGGATCGCCGGCACGCCGCATTTGACCATCAGTATCACCTGATCGATATGCTGCGCATGTCCAAATTTACCTTTGCTGAGCAGCTGGCACAGAAATGGGAAAACTACAAGTATACCTTTAACCGCAGAGACTTCCTGCTGCGCAACGGTCTGTACCTGGCGATCATCGTCATCTTTATCGCCCTGTGTATCATCACCCCGATTGTGAAGAACGTTCCGCTGCTGACGGTCAACAACATCCTGAACATTCTGCAGCAGGCTTCGCCGAGAATGTTCCTGGCGCTGGGCGTAGCGGGCCTGATCCTGTTGGCAGGTACCGACCTGTCCATCGGCCGTATGGTCGGTATGGGCATGACCGCCGCCACCATCGTGATGCACCAGGGCCCGAACACCGGTTCGGTCTTTGGCCATGTGTTTGACTTCAGCACCCTGCCGGTTCTGGCGCGTGTCGTTCTGGCTCTGCTGGTCTGCATCGTGCTGTGCACCATCTTCACAACCATCGCCGGCTTCTTTACAGCCAAATTTAAGATGCACCCGTTTATCTCCACCATGGCGAACATGCTGGTTATCTTCGGTCTGGTCACCTACTCCACCAAGGGCGTTTCCTTCGGTGCGATCGACTCGACCATCCCGAACATGATCATCCCAAGAATCAATGGCTTCCCAACCATCATCCTCTGGGCAATCGCCGCGGTCATCGTGGTTTGGTTCATCTGGAACAAGACCACCTTCGGCAAAAACCTGTTTGCGGTCGGCGGCAACGCCGAGGCGGCAGCGGTTTCCGGTATCTCGGTATTCTGGGTTACAGTAGGCGCCTTTGTGCTGGCAGGTATCCTGTACGGCTTCGGTTCCTGGCTTGAGTGTATCCGAATGGTCGGTTCCGGTTCGGCTGCTTACGGACAGGGCTGGGAGATGGACGCGATCGCGGCCTGCGTAGTCGGCGGCATCTCCTTCACCGGTGGTATCGGTAAGATTTCGGGCGTTGTAGTGGGCGTATTCATCTTCACCGCCCTGACCTACTCCCTGACAACTCTGGGTATTGACACAAACCTGCAGTTTGTATTCTCCGGTATCATCATCCTTGTGGCGGTTATGCTGGACTGCCTCAAGTACGTTCAGAAGAAATAATTTTTCCTTCATGCAGAAAGCCGCTGCAAGGCAGACACAAGGACGGGTCTGCTTTGCGGCGGCTTTCCCCGGCTGACGGGGAAATGGGCATGAGATTGTGACAAAATAACCGGACGTGAGCGGCATGTCCGGCAAACAAAAGGAGAGCAGATGAGATGCATAAACTGAGCGATGTGCGCAAGGCGCTGAACGCAGGAGAGATGGATGAGGCGCTGGCCCGCCTGACCTGCAGCGCAGACCCTGCCGCAGCCCGTCAGCGGGTGGCGGCGCTTTTGGATGGATTTGAGCGGAGCTTTGGCAGGGGAGAGGATACACCTGTGACCCTGTGCTCCGCCCCGGGCCGCACGGAAATTTGCGGCAACCACACCGACCATCAGCACGGCCGCGTACTGGCTGCGGCGGTGAATGTGGACTTCTTGGCCTGTGCGGCTCCCAACGGCACCGACACCATTCGCTTCCAGTCGGAAGGCTGGCCGATGGTGGAAGTGCAGCTGGACGGCAAGGGTCCAAGAGAGGACGAGAAGGAGAGCACTCCGGCGCTGGTGCGCGGCATGGCCGAGCAGGCGGTGCAGCGGGGCTACACGGTGGCGGGTTATGATGTCTACGCGGTGTCGGATGTGCTGCCTGGCTCTGGCCTGTCCTCCTCTGCAGCCTGTGAGGTGCTGCTGGGCGTGATTGAAAATCACCTGTTCTGCAACGACGAGCTCAGCCCGGTGACCATTGCGCAGATGGGCCAGAAGGCAGAGAATCTCTATTTTGGAAAACCCAGCGGCCTGATGGATCAGACCGCTTCCTCGGTCGGCGGCGCTGTCGCCATCGACTTTGCCGACCCGGCCGACCCGAAGGTCCGCGCCGTACAGGTGGACCTGAACGCCCTGGGCTATGCGCTGTGCATCATTGATTCGGGCGCAAGCCACGCCGCTCTGACCGCCGAATACGCCTCTATCCCGCAGGAGATGGGCGCGGTTGCAGCGCAGTTTGGCAGGCAGGTGCTGCGCGAGGTGGATGAGGCGCAGGTGCTTCAGTCGCTGCCGCAGCTGCGGGAGAAGCTGGGCGACCGCGCGGTGCTGCGTGCGCTGCACTTCTTCGCGGACGATCAGCGGGTTGAGCGAGAGGCCGACGCACTGGCAAGCGGCGACATGGACACCTTCCTGTCGCTGGTGCGGGAGTCGGGCCGTTCCTCTTGGGAGCTTTTGCAGGACATTACCCCGACCGGCGCGGTGCGCGAGCAGGCGATGGCGGTCGCGTTGACCATCGTGGAGCGCGCGCTGAACGGTCGCGGCGCCTGCCGTGTACATGGCGGCGGCTTTGCTGGAACCATCCAGGCGTTTGTTCCGCTGGACCACTGTGCGGCCTTCCGCCAGGAGGTAGAGAGCATGTTGGGAGCGGGCTGCTGCCACATGCTGAGCATCCGTCCGGTGGGCGGCGCGGTTCTCTGGCCGTAAAAAGAGTGACATCATCGAAAGGAGTGCGATCGTTCTATGGCAATCTTGGTATTGGGCGGAGCCGGTTACATCGGCTCCCATACAGTGTACGAACTCATTGATGCGGGCCGGGAGGTGGTGGTGGCCGACAATCTGCAGACCGGTTTTCGGGCCGCCGTCCACCCCAAGGCGAAATTCTATCAGCTGGACATCCGGGACAAGGGCGCGCTGGACACCCTGTTTCAGGCCGAGAAGATCGACGGCGTCATCCACTTTGCTGCCTCCTCCCAGGTGGGCGAGTCGATGAGCGACCCTTTAAAATATTACGACAACAACCTTTATGGAACGATGGTGCTGCTGCGCTCGATGGTGGAGCATGGGGTGGACAAGATTGTCTTTTCCTCCACCGCCGCCACCTACGGCGAGCCGGAACGGGTGCCGATTTTGGAGAGCGACAGGACCAATCCCACCAACTGCTACGGCCAGACCAAGCTCTCGATGGAGCAGATGATGGAGTGGGTTTCCCGCGCGCACGGCCTGCGCTATGTGGCGCTGCGCTACTTTAACGCCTGCGGCGCGCACCCCTCCGGCAAGATCGGTGAGGCGCACAACCCCGAGACCCACCTGATTCCGATTATCCTGCAGGTGCCGCTGGAGCAGCGGGAGGCGGTCAGCATCTTCGGCGACGACTATCCCACCAAGGACGGCACCTGTGTGCGCGACTACATCCATGTCAACGACCTGGCCCAGGCGCACATTCTGGCGCTGGACTACCTGATGCAGGGCGGGGAGAACAACGTCTTTAATCTGGGCAACGGCGTCGGCTTCACCGTCAAAGAGGTGGTGGACGTGGCCCGAGCGGTCACCGGACACCCGATTCCCGCCAAGGTTGCCCCGCGCCGTGCGGGTGACCCGGCCCAGCTGATCGCCTCCTCGGAGAAGGCCATACGGGTGCTGGGATGGAAGCCGCAGTACAACGACCTGAACACCATTGTGGCTTCTGCCTGGGCATGGCACAAGAGCCATCCACATGGATTTGAGGAGGAATAGAGATGGACCGCAACCAAGCGATTGCAAAACTGATTGCCTATGCGCTGGAAAAACAGCTCATCCAGCCGGAGGAGAAAAACTGGGCGGTCAACACCCTGCTGGAGATGTTGGAGCTGGACGGCTGCGCCCTGCCGGAAATCCCCGTTGGGGAACAGATCGACCTGCCGGCGGTGCTGGACGCCTTGCTGGACGACGCCTATGAGCGCGGCGTGCTCAAAGAGAACAGCATCGTTTACCGCGACCTGTTTGATACCAGGCTGATGGGCGCGCTGACGCCGAGACCGGCGCAGGTGATCGAAAAATTCAACACTCTCTACCGGCAGAGCCCGAAGGAGGCCACCGACTGGTACTACCAGTTTAGCCAGGACACCAACTACATCCGCCGCGACCGCATCGCCCGCGACGTGCAGTGGAAGACGGTGACCGAATACGGCGAGCTGGACATCACCATCAACCTGTCCAAGCCGGAAAAGGACCCGAAGGCGATTGCCGCTGCCCGCAACCTGCCCGCCTCCAACTATCCCCGCTGCCAGCTGTGCGCGGAGAATGAAGGCTATGCCGGACGGGTCAACCACCCGGCCCGCCAGAACCACCGCATCGTGCCGATCACCATCAACGGCTCGCCGTGGTTCCTGCAGTATTCGCCCTATGTCTACTACAACGAACACTGTATCTGCCTCAACCGCGAGCACGTCCCGATGAAGATCGACCGCGCTTGCTTTGGCAAGCTGCTCGACTTTGTGCGGCAGTTCCCGCACTACTTTGTCGGCTCCAACGCCGACCTGCCGATTGTCGGCGGCTCGATTTTGGCCCACGACCACTTCCAGGGCGGCCACTACACCTTCGCGATGGAGAAGGCCCCGGTGGAGACGCCGGTCTGCTTTGCCGGCTTTGACGACGTCCAGGCGGGCATCGTCAAGTGGCCGATGTCGGTCATCCGCCTGAATGGGGAGGACCCGCAGCGGCTGATCGATCTTGCCGACCGCATCCTGACCTCCTGGCGCAGCTATACAGACAGGGAAGCAATGATCCTTGCCGAGACCGATGGGGAGCCGCACAACACCATCACCCCAATTGCCCGCCGCCGCGGCGAGTGCTATGAGCTGGACCTGGTGCTGCGCAACAACCTCACCACCGAGGAGCATCCGCTGGGGCTCTATCACCCGCATGCCGAGCTGCACCACATCAAGAAGGAGAATATCGGCCTGATCGAGGTCATGGGCTTGGCCGTACTGCCCGCCCGCCTGAAGGCGGAGCTGGCGGCGGTGGCGGAAAAGTTGGCAAAGGGCAGCGACCTGCGCGCCGATGAGCTGACCGCTTCCCATGCAGACTGGGCAGAAGCGTTTGCCAAAAACTACACCATTACCAAAGATAACGCAATGGAGATTGTGCAGAAGGAGACCGGCCTTGTGTTTGCAAAGGTTCTCGAACACGCCGGCGTCTACAAGCGCACGCCGGAAGGCAAGGAAGCGTTCCTGCGCTTTATCGAACAGATTTAACAAAAACCCCCGAGTCGCTATTTGCGATCCGGGGGTTTTCAATGGGGCAATATTTTTATACCTCAGGCTGCAAAGTGGTGTCAATCTTGGACCTTGAGGGGGTGTTTTGAAAAAAGAATCCCTTCCTTTTTTGATAGCGGTGAAGAAAACTGCCAGCGCGAGCCGCCGGACCAGATAAAAAGAAAAGAGTCTGAACGCGAATTGCGTCCAGACTCAGCCAAGGAGAGGGAAAGATTCACTGTGCCTGCCGTCGCGAGCCGCTTCGGCAGGATAAAAGAAAAGAGTCTGAACGCGAATTGCGTCCAGACTCAGTCTGGTGGTTGCGGGAGCTGGATTTGAACCAACGACCTTCGGGTTATGAGCCCGACGAGCTACCAAACTGCTCCATCCCGCGATATTGAATTTCCAGTGCTCTACTATAATACCACATTTCAGAGAAAAATGCAAGTCTTTTTTTGATTTTTTTCAAAAGAGTGGGAGCAGGAGGAAAAAATCCCGCCAGACGGCGGGATTTTAAAGCGAAACTATTCCTGCTCGCAGTCAGAAACGCCGTCCTCCTGTGCGGAAGGGGAGCTGTTGGCGTGTTCGATATACTGCGCGGCGATGTACTCCGAGTCATCGTCGTCCATCAAAAGATCGTCGTCAAAGTCGTCGCAGTCCAGTTCTTTTTTCTTGTGCAGCCAGGCTGCAAGGGCGATCAGCAGTCCGACCAGAGAAACGCCCAGTGCAATCAGGGAAATCAGTACACTTTTCTTCATGGAGCACACTCCTTCTTTAAGAGATAACATCAGATTCTGATAGATTCATTATACCCAATCCGGCCACAAATTACAATTGCTTTATCGGAGAAATTGCAGCCTTTCGGGATTTTTCCCGGTTTTATGGGAACGGCTTTGTCTGTTTTGACTAATCGTTGTGGCTCCCAGCCATGCCTCCAGCCATCCCCACAACACTGGCGCTGATCAGGCTGCCAAGAGGATGCTCCTGCGCTTCCTCACCACCCTCGGATGTGGGCTGAGCGTTAAAGCATCGAATCTGTTTGGAAAGCTGCTGCATCCGTTCGTCGGTCTGAGCAATGATGTCCGCGCATTGCTTCAGTTCGTCAACCACGCTGTCCGGCACCTCGCAGCTGGTTTTGTAGTGGATTTGATGCTCCAGGCTGGCCCAGAAGTCCATCGCGATGGTTCGCAGCTGCACTTCCACCCGCACCATCTCTTTTCGGTCGGAGAGAAAGACCGGAACCTGCAGCACCAGATGGTAGCTGCGGTAGCCGTTGGGCTTGGGGTTTTTGATGTAGTCCTTTTCTTTGATGACTACCAGATCGTCCTGACGGGTCAGCATCTGAGCCACGGTGTAGATGTCCTCGATGAAGGGGCAGATGACCCGGATGCCCGCAACGTCGTTGAGGTTGGCGCGCATGGAATCCAGGGAAATAGGGAAGCCCTTGCGGTACATCTTTTCGATAATGCTCATCGGGCTCTTGATGCGGCTCTTGATCGAGTCGATGGGGTTGTGCCCCTCTCCAAAACGGGCGTCCCGCTGCAGAATTTCCAGCTTGGTGCGGATCTCCTGAATGCCCGACTGGTATAAAGCCATGTGCTGCTCCATCCCGGCAATCAGCTCCAGCAGCGTCTGAGGGGATTCCAGATCCCTGACATTTTTCATCAGCTTTAAATTATCCATCACTTGTCCCATGATTTGAAACGTCCTTTCTTAGCGTGGAAATATAATCTTCTTTTTCCCTGCGGCGTCCGCACCCAAAGAGAAAACAATATCATCATACTTTCAGCATATCGCAAATTTATGACTAAATCAATGGTAAAAATCCAAAAAATCTTTAAATATCTTCCCCGCCACAGTCATTGACAAATACCGGCGGAATGGTTAATATTAGAGAGATAACAGTTGTTACAAAGAAACTGATATGAAACACGACATGATGTCGTATTAAAAGCTATTTTTGGGGGAGGAACCACCTTGCAACAGCATCAGCCGCGGCTGAACGTCGTCCTGTTTGAGCCGCAGATTCCACAAAATACCGGCAACATCGCCCGCACCTGCGCCTGCACTGGAGCGAGGCTGCATCTGGTGGGGCCGATGGGATTTTCGGTAGACGACAAAAAGCTCAAACGGGCGGGGCTGGACTACTGGCATTTTCTGGATATCACCTACTACGATTCCACCCGGCAGTTTCTGGAGCAGCACCGGGACGACCAGCTTTACTTTTTCACCACCAAGGGGAGAAAGGTCTATTCTGAGGTGCCCTATCCGGACGACTGCTACCTCATTTTTGGCCGGGAGGATGCGGGCATCGACGAGGAGATTTTGCTGCAGCACCCGCAGAGCTGCCTGCGCCTGCCGATGATCGGTCCGGTGCGCAGCCTGAACCTCTCCAACACGGTCGCCATCGCGGTGTATGAGACACTGCGCCAATGGGGATTCCCGGAGCTGCAAAATGAAGGGCAGCTGCACAAATTTCGCTGGGACGACTTTGCTCCCCAGGACTAAGGAGGAACTATGAACCAGGAGAAAATCTTTTTTATCACCGATTCGGCCTGCGACATCCCGGCAGAGGATGAGAAGCGGCTGCCGAACCTTGCCATCCTGCCCATCCCGGTCACCGCGGATGGCAAGGGATACTACGAGAGGGAGAGCTTTACCGCGGAGGAATTTTATGACCTGATCGACCACTGTCAGGATATCCCCGCAACCTCGCACATCCCCGCCATCACCTTTCAGGAGAAGTATGAGGAAGCCTACCAGAATGGCTACACCCATGTGGCGGTTATCACCATCTATTCCGGCGCCTCGGCGATGTACCATTCCGCGCTGATGGCCAAGGACGCATTTTTGGAGGAGCACCCGGACGCGATGCAGATTGAGGTCATCGATTCCAACTGCTACAGCGTCGGCTACGGCTACCCCATCATGCAGGCCTGCCAGCGCGCGCTGGAGGGGGAGAGCTTTGAAGATGTGCTCGCCTACATCCGCGACTACCTCAGACGGGTGCGCATCTATTTTAGCCCCTTCACACTGAAATATGTTAAGAAGTCGGGCCGCGTCAGCTGCGCGGCGGCCTTCGTCGGCGAGCTGATCGGCCTGCGCCCGGTGATCTCGGCGGTGGGAACGACCAGTATCGTCGAGAAGGTGCGCGGCAACGCCGCCATCCTCAGTACAATGGAGCGCCTGTTCAAGGAGCAGCGCAGCGCCAGGGACCGCAGGGCGCCGTACATGATTCTGGTGGCGCGAGACACCGAGACCAGCGAGCAGCTGGCCAAAGCCTGCGAAAAGATTGCAGGTTATCCGCCGGTCGGCACCTTTAAAATCGGCGCGGCCATCACCATCAATACCGGACCGCAGATCATCGGCCTCACCTTCCTGGCAGACTAGGCTGGCTGAGCAGAAAGGAAGTGGAGACTTTGCTGTATCAGGGAGCTTTGATTTTGGAGGGCGGTGGCTTCCGTGGCGTCTACACCGCGGGGGTGCTGGACTTCTTTATGGAAAAACAGGCGATGTTCGCCAGCATTTACGGCATTTCCGCCGGAGCGTGCAACGCCCTGAGCTACCTTTCGCAGGACAAGGGACGCTATGTCGCAATCGCCAAGCGCTTCTGCAACGACCCCCGCTATGTGGGGATGCGCCAGCTGCTGACCAAAGGCTCGATCTTCAACTGGCAGTTTTCCTTTTATGAGATTCCGGAAAAATATGTGCCGTTTGACTACGACACCTTTTACGCTTCACCGATGGAGTTGCGGGTGGGCGCCACCGACTGCGAGAGCGGGGAGTGCCATTGGTTTTCCAACCGGCAGCAGGGGGACGACGTCATCGCCGATTCGATTGCTTCCAGCTCGATGCCGCTGCTCTCCCCGATGAAGGTGATCGGCGGAAAGCGGTATCTGGACGGCGGCGTCGCCGATTCGATTCCGGTCCGCAGGGCTTATGAGGATGGCTGGCACAAGCAGGTGGTGGTGCTGACCCAGAATGAGGGCTATGTCAAAAAACCAAACCAGATGATGCCCTTGATTCGCCGGCGCTACCGCGACTACCCCAACCTGTGCCGGGCGATGGAGAACCGCCACCTCAATTACAACGAGAGCCAGCAGTTCGCAAAGGAGCTGGAGCGGAAGGGCCAGGCGGTGGTGATTCGGCCGAGCAAGCCGATGGTGCTGCACCGCATCGAGCACAATGTGGACAAGCTGCAGGCCGCTTATGAAAACGGCTATGAGGATGCCAGGGCGGCGTGGAGCAGAATCGAGCAGCTGTTCCAGCAGCAGTAGGGACAACAAAGGCAGAAGGAGGAAGATGATGGAAAATATTTTGTGGGGCTACATCCTGTTTATGAGTGTGCTGACCTTCAGCGTCTGCGGGGTGGATAAGTTTGCCGCGCAGCGTCAGAAAAGGCGTGTGCCGGAAAAGGTGCTGTTTGGACTGTCCATTCTGGGCGGCAGCGTCGGGATGTATCTGGGCATGTTTACCTTCCGGCATAAGACCAAGCACTGGTATTTTGTGATCGGCATCCCGCTCATCATCCTGATCCAGGCGGCTCTGCTGCTTTACTTTGTGCTGGGCTGATGCTATTTTTGCCGAATAGATGATGAAAAAGTTTCGACCGCTTTTTTGCAAAAGGAGGCCGGAACTTTTTTATTTTGTTCACTCATCAAAGTAGATGTCCGCCAGCTCCCGCAGGCGGCTCAGCGCCCGGTTGATGGTGCGGGAGACGGTGGATTTGTTGACGTGCAGCTCCTGGGCAATCTGCGGGATGGAAAGCCCCTGGAAATAGCGCAGCTCCATCATCTGCCGCTGCCGCTGGGTCAGCTGTGTCTTGATCGAGCGGTACAAAAAGCGGCGGTACTCCGCGCGCTGGCGGCCGTTGGTCCTGCCCTGAAAGCAGCTGAGCAGGTCGGGAAATTGGTCGGGGTTGTCGAGTGGAATTTGCTTTCGCATCGGGTGCCTCCTATAATATCAAATGTTTTGTGTGCTTTATAGCAACAGTATAGCACATATTAAAGGTGATTTCAAGCGCGAAAACAAACAAATTTGGCGCGAAGGACAGCGGGTTTTGCAGCCGCGTCCATGAAAAAAGCGGGACAGAGCAGCTGCTCTGTCCCGCGGGAGTTGACAAAAATTATTCGCTGACGGTTTCTTCCTTTGGCTGACGGATGTTCTGCGCGTAGGTGACGGCCCATTTGCCCTGCAGGTAGCGGGCGAGGAAGAGGACAAAGCGGACCACGTTGTCGGTGCACATCGCGGCGCAGACCCACGGCAGGTCCTTGCCCAACAGGCGGACAAAGATGAAGGAGCCCAGGATGCGCACGCCCCACATCGAGAACAGGGTGATGAGGAACGGGCTCTTGGTGTCGCCCGCACCGCGCAGCGCGCCGGAAAAGACCATTGCCAGCATCTGCGGCACCTGGATCAGGGCCAGGATGCGCAGCAGCTGTCCGCCCAGCTCGATGACGGCCGCGTCCGGGGTGAAGATTGAGATGATGCCGTCCGAGAAGATAAAGAGGAAGATGCTCATGATGAACATGACCACCGACCCGATGATGCCGGACAGGCGGACATATTTGCGAGCCAGCGGGACGTTGTCCGCGCCCAGCGACTGTCCCACCAGGGTGGTGACGGCGGTGCCAAACGCAAAGCCCGGCATGAAGCTCAGCGACTCAGCCTGGCCTGCCAGCGAGTTTGCCGCCAGCGAGATGGTGCCCAGCGAGGCGATGATCGACGAGGTGATGACAAAGGCGCCGGAAGTGGTGAAGCGCTCAAACATAACCGGCAAGCTGACCCGGAAAACCTCCTGAATGGTCTCTTTGCTGGGGCGGAAGCTCTCGTGAATCGAAATGCGCATTGGACCGGAGCGCGGGGTGAAACACATAAAGAGCAGTACCAGCGAGCCCAGAATCTGGGAACCGGAGGTGGAGAGCGCCGCGCCGGCAACCCCCCAGCCCGCGCCCCATACGGTGAAGGTGTGGCCGAAAAGGGTGACATCGTGGGTGGAATAGATCAGCAGATAGTTGCCGACAACATTGAGCAGATTGATGCCGATGTTGATGATCATCGGGGTGCGGCTGTCGCCGAAGCCGCGGAAGATGGCGGTGAGCACCATCATCAGGCCGCGGAACAGCATGGAGAAGGCGATGATGCGGATGTAGCTTTGCGCGTCATCCAGTATTTCTGGAGCGCCGCCCATCCAGATGGGGATCTGGCGGGAGAGCACGAAGCACAGCACCGAAAGAGGGATGCCCAGCGAGAAAACGACAACGATCGATTGCCGGATCAGCTTGCGGGCGTACTCAAACTGCTTGGCGCCGACCGCGCGGGCAATCATGGTGGTGAAGCCGACGCCCAGCGCCATGATCACCGAGTTGATCAGGTTGATCGGGCTTTGGCTGATGGAGACCGAGGCGGTGGCATTGGCGCCGAGTGCCCCGACCATGGCGGTGTCGACCGACTGAACCAGCGAGACCAGAACCTGCTCAACAAAGATTGGCCAGGCCAGCATGACGATGATGAGCAGTGGATGCTTGGATTGGTCCGTTACAGAAACAATGCGATGCTTCATAATACCCTCCTATTTAAATGAAATACCATAAAAAAACCGTTGCTCCACACCCCCAAAAGCACGAAGCAACATGTCCGTTAAAGTAAATATTATCATATTTTAATTTTGATTACAAGAACCGGGTGCTCCATAAGATTGTGCCAAATTTTGTGCAGAACTGATAAAACGACAGCGAACAACAAAAATAGTTCTTGTAAAACAGGGCAATTTATGGTATTACTAGTAGCAGGAGCAGCAGCCCCTGAATCAGAGAAAGGGAGCGGTGCCGGGCGGCGGATGAATCGTGGATAAAAGAGGATACTTGAAAAATGGTCCGCCTTGCTCTATCGACAGGCAGAGGCTGGAAAAGAGGTGGCAAAGAAAATGGAAAAAACAGCGGTTGTGCTGGCCGGAGGCGGCTCGCGCGGGGCATACCAGATCGGTGTCTGGAAGGCGATGCGGGAGCTTCATATCGACTATCAGCTGGTGGCCGGGACCTCGGTAGGGGCGTTAAACGGCGCGCTGATGGTGCAGCAGGAATATGACAAGGCACTGCGGGTCTGGGAGAACATCAGCTCCCAGGAGATTGTGGGGGATGCAATCCCGCAGCAGGATGACCCGGACGACCGTTTTCTGCGCCGGGCCTTTGCGCACCAGGCCTTTGCTCACGGAGGAGTGGAGCTGTCCGCCCTGGAGCACTTTGTCAGCCGGCTGGTGGACGAGGAGCGGTTTTGGGATTCGCCGGTCGATTTTGCGCTGGTGACGGTGGAGTACCCCTCCTTAAAGCCGCTGGAGCTGATGAAGAAGGACATCCCAAAAGGGAAATTGCAGGAGTACCTGATGGCCTCCGCCGCCTGTTTCCCGGCATTTCAGACCAAGGAAATCGACGGGCGGCGCTATATGGATGGCGGCTACCACGACAATATGCCGGTCAACCTGGCGCTGAAGATGGGGGCGGACCGGGTGATTGCGGTCGATCTGGAATCGATCGGCATTACCCATCGGGTCCGCGACCCGGAGAAGCAGGTGACGCTGATCTGCAGCCTGTGGTCGCTCGGTTCCTTTTTGAAGTTTGAGGAGAAGCTGGCCCGGCGGAATATCCAGTTGGGCTATCTGGACGCGCGCAAAGCCTTTGGGGAGGCGGACGGCCAGCTCTACACCTTCCAGAAGGACAGCGCTTTCTTCTACACGGCAGTTCTGCGCGCCCAGTCGGAAAAGCTGTTTGAGCGGGCACGTCAACGGGATGAGCGCTCGTTTATGGCGCTGCGCGCCGGCGTAATGCGCCGGATGCTGCGTCAGTTCCGCCGCAGGGCGGTCCACACAGGAAGGCCCGCCGCCTTCACCCTCTCGCGCCAGATGATGATGGCCGCCGAATTTTTGGGGGAGGCGCTGGGGGTGAGCCCGGAAAGGGAATATGCCTTCGGGGACTTTTTGCAGGAGCTGCTGCGCGCAGCAAAAGAGGCCCGTCAGCGCCCGGTGGACTGGGAAAACTGGAGCGACCTGCGCGCGCTGGGCGAGGAGCTGCAGAAGCTGGACCGCGCCTTTGTGGTGCTGCTGATTCGGGAACGGATCGACAGCGTCCTGTCCGGCGGCGGCAGCCTGGCCGAATTTTTGTTTGCGGCCGCCTTTTGGAAGGAACTGGCAGCCGCAATCTTCCTGTATTTTATAGAACAGCCTGACTCTGGTTTTGCCTCCCTGCGGCAGCCCGGGCAGCATGACGAATAAGAAACCAATCATCAACGGAGGAATGAAGCAATGAGAAAGCCGATTATCGCGATTACGCCAAAGACCGGAAACGGTGGGGACGAGGACAGCAAGTTCTGCTATGTCTTTCCGAACTTTATCAACTGTGTCAGCGCCTGTGGGGGTATCCCGATCCAGCTGAGCAGCCTGGAGGGCTCTTTCCAGGTTGCGGACCTGGATGAGCTGCTGGAGCGGGTGGACGGCGTGCTGTTCAGCGGCGGACCGGACATCCACCCGGGACTGTATGGGGAGGAGCTGCTGGACTGCTGCGGCGCTCTGGCGCCGGAGCGCGACGCGCTGGAAATCCCGCTGATGCAGAAGGCCATCGCGATGGATAAGCCGGTGTTCGGCATCTGCCGCGGCTTCCAGGTGCTGAATGTGGTCACCGGTGGCACCATGTATCAGGATATCAACACCCAGAACAAGAGCAGCGTGCACATCGAGCACCAGCGCACCAAGCCCGAGGAGAAGGACAAGGTGATGCATAAGGTCAACGTCATCCGCGACACCCCGCTGCACACCTTCAGCGAGGGCCTGCTGCAGATCGGCGTCAACACCCTGCACCATCAGGGCGTCAAAAAGCTGGGCGAGCCGCTGCGCAGCATGGCGATTGCCGACGACGGCATTGTGGAGGCCGCCTATTACCCGGGCAAAAAGTTTGTGATGGGTGTGCAGTGGCATCCGGAAATTCTGGGCCTTGGCGACAAGGTGGCGAACAACCTGTTCACCGCCTTTGTGGAGGCCTGCGCGCAGAATATGAAGTAGGATTGATTGCCCCGTGCCAAAACGGCACGGGGCAATTTTTGTGTGCAGCCGGGGAAGTGATTTTGCTTTTCGGTTTCTGCCCCCTGGCAACCATTCGCCGGAAGGTCGTCGGGGCAGTGCAGGACGGCAGCTTGCTGGAAACTTTTTTTTACAGAAGCTCCTGTGTACAAGCCTAGGTCACGCCACGCAAGGTCGATTTTTGCAGTGAGCTATAGACGAAAAAGCCCGGGAAGTTGAACGGAGTTCAACTTCGGGTCACGCAACGCATAGCCTATTTTCCCAGCCAGCTGCAAGCGTGACATGGCGACCAGCAGGTGCTGCCCGCTGGACACCTGCTTCCTTTTGAGAAGGAAGCAAAACTTGATTAGCAGAATCTGAGTGCCGCGAGGTAGAAGCCCAGGCTACCCACCCAGCCGATACGTGAATCGCATGCAGGCTCAGCCTGCCGCCGAGCGCAGCCGGAGGCAAGCGATCTGCGCGAGAACGTGAAGTCTCGACAAGCAGGAGTCCCATTCGCGAATCGCAGGTGGGCTCAGCCTGCCGTGAATTGGGCGCGGCATCATGCCGCCGAGCGCAGCCGGAGGCAAGCGATCTGCGCGAGAACGTGAAGTCTCGATGAGCAGGAGCCCCATTCGCGAATTGGGTGCAGGCTCAGCCTGCCTTTGTGGGATGTCTCCAAAAAGGGTTGGTGCAGGAGAAACGAAGTTTTGTCAAAATAGAGGTTGAATTTGTCGACGGCTTATAGTATGATTATTAGAAATACAACTTTTTTTAATCCACAGGCCAAGATGATGAAGTAAGGAGAGTTGAGTTTATGGCGTTTTATTTTAATGAACCGTCCCACACTTTTGGCGAGTACCTGCTGGTCCCAGGCTATTCTTCCGCCGAGTGCATCCCGGCAAATGTCAGCCTGAAGACCCCACTGGTCAAATTCAAAAAGGGACAGGAAGAATGCCCCCTGTCGCTGAATATCCCGCTGGTTTCCGCAATCATGCAGTCGGTTTCGGACGACAAGATGGCGATTGCGCTGGCAAAAGAGGGCGGCATCTCCTTTATTTATGGTTCCCAGTCGATTGAGGATGAGGCTGCCATGGTGGCCAGAGTCAAGAGCTACAAGGCGGGCTTTGTCACCAGCGATTCCAATGTCAGCCCGGACAAGACCCTCAAGGATATCCTCGAGCTCAAGGATAAGACCGGACATTCCACCGTCGCAGTCACCGAGGACGGCACCGCCAACGGCAAGCTGGTTGGCATCGTCACCAGCCGCGACTACCGCGTCAGCCGCATGGAGCTGGACACTCCGGTCTCTGAATTCATGACCAAGTTTGAAAATCTGATCACCGCGGACGCCAACACCTCGCTCAAGGAAGCAAACGACATCATCTGGGAGCACAAGCTCAACTCCCTGCCGCTGGTGGATAAGGATCAGAGACTCAAATACTTCGTATTCCGCAAGGACTATTCCTCCCACAAGGAGAACACCAACGAGCTGCTCGACCAGCACAAACGCTATGTGGTCGGCGCAGGCATCAACACCCGCGACTATGAGGAGCGCGTTCCGGCCCTGATCGAAGCCGGCGCAGACGTGCTGTGCATCGACTCCTCCGAGGGCTTCAGCGAGTGGCAGAAGAGAACCCTCGACTTCATCCGCGCCAAATACGGTGACACCGTCAAGGTTGGCGCAGGCAACGTGGTTGACCGCGAGGGCTTCCTCTTCCTGGCCAAAGCGGGAGCGGACTTTGTCAAGGTCGGCATCGGCGGCGGCTCGATCTGCATCACCCGTGAGCAGAAGGGTATCGGCCGCGGCCAGGCAACCGCCGTCATCGAGGTGGCCAAGGCCCGCGACGAGTACTATAAAGAGACCGGCATCTATGTCCCGATCTGCTCGGACGGCGGCATTGTGCAGGACTACCACATGACCCTGGCGCTGGCGATGGGCTCCGACTTCATCATGCTGGGCCGTTACTTCGCCCGCTTTGATGAGAGCCCGACCAACAAGGTCAACATCAACGGCAACTACATGAAGGAGTACTGGGGCGAAGGTTCTGCCCGCGCCAGAAACTGGCAGAGATACGACCTGGGCGGCGACAAGAAGCTCTCCTTTGAGGAAGGCGTCGACTCCTATGTACCGTACGCCGGTTCGCTCAAGGACAACGTCAGCCTGTCGCTGAGCAAGGTCCGTTCCACCATGTGCAACTGCGGCGCCCTGACCATTCCGGAGCTGCAGGAGAAGGCCAAGCTGACCCTGGTTTCCTCGGTCTCCATCGTCGAGGGCGGCAGCCACGACGTCGTGCTCAAGGACAGAAGCAACCAGATCATCTAAGCAGGGGCTTCATCCGTACCCAAACAGTTTCGCCTCCTTTTCGAGCGGCATGATGCCGCGCCCAATTCACGGCGGGCTGAGCCCGCGCCCAATTCACGTATCGGTTGGGTGGGAAGTCTGACCTTCTACCTCGCGGCACCCAGATGCTGCTGATACAGCTGCGGCCTCTGCTGGAAAACTACAAACAAAATTTCTGTAAAAAACACCCCCATCCACATCGTCGTGGCTGGGGGATTTTTTGTTTTACAGAATGTTGTAAAATCCAGTTGACACCCTTCGACCGATCTGTTATGATGGAGAAAAGAAGACACAAACTTTCGACCGAAAGGAGCGAGCGTATGAAACAGTGGAGCAGATGGTTTGCGGCAGGGTTGTTTGCGGCGGTGCTGAGCGTGAACGCGGCTGCTGTCGCCGCGGAACCGGCAGAGGACAAAAGGCCTGTGCGAGCAGTGCGGTGCGCAAGCGCTGTGGGAGGGTGCGCCCGCCTATTCGTTATGGGGCTACGCGGGCGAGACGACCTGCGTGCACGAAGGCGGAGTCTGGTCGGACTTGGATGAGTGTCAGGTGCGGGTGGCGGTACGCCGGTTTGGCTGCAGAAATTGCGGGTACAGGGATGCCGAAGCGACAATAGAAGAACAGTTTATCCACATGGCAATCCGAAAAGAATCAAGTATGTTTTGTAGGGGGAAAGTGGCCGCTTTCTTCGGGATGAAGTGGTTACCTAATTGAGGAGGAAAAAATGAGACAGATCAGCAAAATAATTGCCGTTCTCCTGCTGGTTGTGCTGGCGTCGATGGGAGCAGCGGCTTCATCTTCCACAGGCTGGGAACAGAATCAACAATCTCAGGCGGAAACGATAGAACCCACCAGCCATTCCCCACGCGCAGTCAGACGGCTGCTCGAATACCTGTCCGAACTGCCGGAGGAGCAGGCGATTCTGCTTCTAGGCGACACCGAGCTGCTCAACAACATGATGATGGACTACTACTGGGAGCCTTATGAGGAGGAAAATCCCCTTGCCGATTTTGCACAAAGAAAGGGGATTGATCTGGAGGAGCAGGGAGAGCGTGCTTACAGGCTCACCGGCCTCACCGTGGATGAGCTGTCGGACAAGCTGCGGCATCAGGTCATCAAGAAAACGGACCAAGACCACTGCCATGACTGGATGTATTTCGACGTCACCGACGAGGAGGGTGGTGAAAAGCTGTTCCGGCACTGCCAGAGCTGTCAAAAGTGGCAGGCATTTGAAGCAGAGTAAATTTTGGCCTTACACAAAAGCTATTCCCTCTGTCTATCGGGCAGGGGGAATTTGATAGATTTTTGTAGAAGTTGATTGACAAAGTTAGATTAAACTGATATGATGAGAACAGAAGCCGTGTTTTTTGAATGTCGGATAGGAGGGAAAAGGATGAAGAAAACAATTGCCTTTGTTTTGCTGGCCTGTATGTTGAGCGGCTGCGCGCAGCTGGAAATGCCGCGCATCACCGCCGCCGCACAGCAGGAAAATGACCAGTGCGTGCTGCCTTTTTCCCAGGAGGTCAACGGGGAAGAGTGGACGCTGGTTGCCTGGGATTCCGGGGAGGATTGGGAGGCGCTGAACATTTCGCTGCAAAAGGGCAGTGAGAATCCGGTCGTCTTTGAACTGCGGCAAGGCGAAACGACCGAGCGCCTGCGCTTAAACCCCGACGAATCCGGTCGGCTCGACCTGCCCTCGGAGGATGACTTTGCCCTCTATGCGCAGTTTGATGGGGAAGTCCTGCAGAGGGCTCAGGTTGAAGGAAAGCTCAAACTGCAATAGGAGGAATGGATCATGAAGAAAATTACATCGCTCATTTTGGCGGCCTGTATCTCGCTGACCTTCGCCGCCTGCTCGCAAGGTGAAACCGCCGAGCTGACTTTGCCCGACTACGCGACTGCTACGGCCGGGGAGCCGGAGGGGTATGAGGAATATCTGAGCAGCAGCTTTGGCAATCACTATACAGGAACTACTTATTGCAACGAGAATGAAACTTTGTTCCAAGGATATTTTTATGCGCTGAAGCCGCAGGGAGAATACCATGTCGGCATCCAGGGCCCGGAGGATGAGGCGGTTATTGTCAAGGGAACTTATGCGTATAATGTTAGGAATGAAAAAATTGACACTTTGAAAATTTCGATTGCAACGGAAGACTGTGAGTTAAAAGATTTGACAATTTCGCACGGAGGTGACGAAGAATCTTATCCGGTCACGCTTTCGGAAGACGGCACCGCAGAACTGAAGCTGGACTACCCGATAGGGGAAGGAGACGTTTCGGTGCGCTTACGTGGAACTCTCGTGTACGAAGGTACAGAGTACGAATACGATCAGCAAATCTAGTTTCTTTTTATATTTTCACTCGCCTATAAAGGAAGGCCATCCCCGCCCGGGGATGGCCTTCCTCTTTTATGCTATATTTTTGTGTTCCAGCAGGCTCAGCCCGCCAGCGCCCCGCGAAACGGAACCAGTTCTTCTTCGCATGCTTTCTTTTCGTTTTAAGCAAAATCTGCCGCCAACATCCCGCGAAGCGGAACCAGTTTTTCTTTGCTTCCTTTCTTTTTTTCTTAAAAAGAAAGGAAGGAAAGTAAGGATTTGCCGGTCATGGCAGCGGGCTGAGGGAGGTTCAGAATCTGCAGCATGGTCGGGGCGATGTCTGCGAGTCTGCCGCCCTCGCGCAGCTGAATCTTTCCGGGCGCCAGGCGCTCGTCCGCGCTGATGACCAGGAACGGAACCGGGTTGGTGGTGTGCGCGGTGAAGGGGGAACCGTCCGCCTCGTACATCTTGTCGGCGTTGCCGTGGTCGGCGGTCAGCAGCACCGTGCCGCCCATCGAGAGCGCCTTCTCGATGACCTTGCCCGCACACTCGTCCACCGCTTCCACCGCCTTGACCGCCGCGTCGAATACGCCGGTGTGGCCGACCATGTCGCAGTTGGCAAAGTTGAGGATGACCACGTCATATTTGCCGCTGTCCAACCGCTTGAGCAGCTCGTCGGTGACCAGGTAGGCGCTCATCTCCGGCTGTAAATCGTAGGTCGCAACCTTCGGGGAGTTGATCAGCGCGCGGTCCTCGCCCGGGGATACCGTCTCCACGCCGCCGTTGAAGAAGAAGGTGACGTGCGCGTACTTCTCGGTCTCGGCGATGCGCAGCTGCTGCAGGCCCTGCTTGGAGATGTATTCGCCAAAGGTGTCGTTGAGGCTCTCCGGCTTGAAGGCAACCTCCACGTTCGGCATGGTCGCGTCGTACTGGGTCATGCAGACGTAGTACAGCGGGAAGAAGGCGCGCTCGAAGCCGGAAAAGTCCGGGTCAACCAGCGTGCGGGTGATCTCGCGGGCGCGGTCTGGACGGAAGTTGTAGAAGATGACCGAATCATTTGCGGCAATCCGTCCCTCCGCCGGGTCGCCGATGACAACCGGCACGATGAATTCGTCGGTGACTTCGGCTGCGTAGGAGTTCTCGACCGCCTTTGCAGCATCAGCACACTGCTCACCCTTGCCCAAGACCAGAACGTCGTAGGCTTTCTGTACGCGCTCCCAGCGGTTGTCGCGGTCCATCGCGTAGTAGCGGCCCATCACTGAGGCGATCTTGCCGACGCCCAGCTCGTCGAGCTTGGACTGCAGCTGTGCGATAAAGTCCTTTCCGCTGGTCGGCGGCACGTCCCTGCCGTCCATGAAGCAGTGAACATAAACCTTGCTCAGCCCGTTTTTCTTGGCCAGCTCCAGCAGACCGAACAGGTGCTCGATGTGGCTGTGAACGCCGCCGTCCGACAGCAGGCCCATCAGGTGCAGGGCGGAACCGTTCTTCTTGCAGTTCTCCACCGCGCCCAGCAGGGCAGGGTTTTCAAAAAAGTCCCCGTCCTGAATCGACTTGGTGATGCGGGTCAGCTCCTGGTAGACGATGCGGCCCGCGCCAATGTTGGTGTGGCCAACCTCCGAGTTGCCCATCTGCCCGTCCGGAAGGCCGACATCAAGGCCGGAAGCGCCGATCTGGGTGTGAGGGTACAGGGAAAAATATTTGTCGAGGTTCGGCTTTTTGGCGGCATGGATGGCATTGCCATAGTCGGAGTGATTGATGCCGAAACCGTCGAGGATCATTAAGATCAGTGGATGTTTCATGACGATGCACCTCTTTCTGGAAAAAGAAAAAAAGTTTGAGGATTCCAAAGGCAGAGCCTTTGGGTGCTAAGTCGCGTTTATGCTTTCTGCGAGGCGGAAATTTTGTGCTGCGCGACCCGAAGTTGGACAAAGTCCAACTTCCCAAATTTGTATAAAACGCGAAGCGTTTTTTCCTTCGAGGAGAGAGCGCGAAGCAAATCTCTCCCCCGCACAAGTCTCCAGGAGAGAGAGCGAAGCGAATCTCCCGTGCGCGCTCTATCCTCCTTCATGATTGTATCCTATTTTGCAGGAGATAGTAAGAACGCTTGCCTTCAATTAGATAGCGGACGCTAACTGCCTGCCGGCCCCGATTGGGGCTGCGGCCGCAAAGGGGTGGAAGCACTTATTTTGCAGCTTCTACGATTGCGGCAAAATCCTGCGCCTTCAGCGCCGCGCCGCCGATCAGGCCGCCGTCGACGTCTTCCTTCTCCAGCAGCTCCTTCGCGTTGCCCGGCTTCATCGAACCGCCGTACTGAATGGTCATCGCGTCGGCAGCGGCTTTATGATACAGCTTTTCGACCACGCCGCGGATGATGGCGCAGACCTCCTCGGCCTGGTCGGCGGTTGCGGTTTTGCCGGTGCCGATGGCCCAGACCGGCTCATAGGCGATGACGATGTTCTGGAGCTCCTGCTCGCTGACGCCGCCCAGCGCAATCTTGGTCTGCATGCTGACGACCTCCTCGGTGACGCCCTGTTCTCTCTGTTCGAGCACCTCACCGACGCAGAGGATGACCTTGAGTCCGGCATCCAGCGCGGCGCGGGTGCGGGCGTTGACGGTCTGGTCGGTCTCGCCGAAGTACTGTCTGCGCTCGGAATGGCCGATGATGACATACTCGACGCCCATCTCGGCGAGCATCTGGGCGGAGATTTCGCCGGTGAAGGCGCCGGAGGCTGCCCAGTGGCAGTTCTGCGCGCCGACGTGGAGGTTGGTGCCCTCGCACAGCGAGAGGGCGGTTTCGAGGTTGGTGAACGGAACGCAGAGCACGACCTCGCAGCCGGCATCCTTGACCATCGGGGCAAGCTCGGTGATGAGCGCCTTGGCGGCTTTGCGGTCGTTATTCATCTTCCAGTTTCCGGCAACGATTGCTTTACGCAGCGATTTATTCATGGTAAAAAACTTCCTTTCTAAAGTGAATCTTTTTTATCCCATCCGGGACGGATTGTGGACGTCATACTTTGGCTGGGTAGGCTCGCGGCGTCCGGCGATGCCGACCGGGACGTTGTTTCTGCAGAGCAGCAGGGGGATGGCCTGCAGCTCGAGGAAGGCGAGGATGGTATACAGCACCGCGCGGGACGGCTCGTAGTCCATCATCACATAATAGAACGAAACCAGGTAGCAGACCCTATAGGCGACGCCGACCAGAGCCAGCAGGGTGCTGAGCATCACCACAACCATCAGCAGCACCGGCATCGAATAGACAAACAGGCTGACCACGATGAAGAGCAGCAGCACGCCGACCAATCCCAACGGCAGCTGCACGGCGCTCAAGGTTGTGAGCAGGACGCGCATCCAGCCTTTTTTCTGGCGGCTGGAGAGATTATAGCGGTCGGACAGCTCACCGATCAGATAGTCCCGCGCGATGGGCAGCCAGGCAAACCAGGGGTTATGCACGCCGGTATTGCGCGCCATGGCGTACAGGCCAAGCGACTCGGCGACGTACAGCGCCAGCTGCAGCAGGCCGCCCAGCGCAACCGACCAGCCGAGCAGGTCAAAGAGATAGGAAAAATCAGAGTAATACATCGACAACCAGTTTCCCTCCAAAAGCAAAATGAAATACCCAAAAAGGCAGATGCAGGAAAGGGTTCCTGCACCTGCCCTGTTTTGTGCGTTATTTGTTGTTGAGCGCAGCGATGCCCGGCAGTTCCAGTCCTTCCAGGAACTCCAGCGAAGCGCCGCCGCCGGTGGAGATGTGGGTCATCTTGTCGGCAAAGCCGAGCTTGGTGACCGCAGCTACGCTGTCACCGCCGCCGATGATCGAGATGGCGCCCGAAGCGGCAATCGCTTTGGCGACCTCCAGGGTGCCCTCGGCAAAGGCAGGGAATTCAAAGACGCCCATCGGGCCGTTCCAGATGACGGTTCCCGCATCCTTGACCGCGTCGCAGAACAGCTCGATGGATTTTGGACCGATGTCCATGCCCATCCAGCCGTCCGGAATCTTGTCGGAATCGGCAAACTGGGTCGCGCAGTCCTCGGCAAATTTGTCGCCGAGCTTGTTGTCGACCGGCAGCAGGAAGCGCACGCCCTTGTCCTTGGCTTTCTGCAGCATCTCTTTGGCCAGCTCGACCTTGTCATCCTCGCACAGCGAAGCGCCGACGTTGTAGCCCTGCGCCTTAAAGAAGGTGTAGGCCATGCCGCCACCGACGATGAGGGTGTCGACCTTTTCCAGCAGGTTGTTGATGACGCCGATCTTATCCGAGACCTTCGCGCCGCCCAGGATGGCAACCAGCGGACGTTTTGGATCGTTGAGCGCCTGACCCATGACCGAGATTTCCTTCTGAATCAGATAGCCGCAGACGGCCGGCAGGAAGGAAGCGACGCCGGTGGTGGAGCAGTGGGCGCGGTGCGCGGTGCCGAAGGCGTCGTTGACGTAGATCTCAGCAAGCGAAGCCAGCTCCTTGGAAAAGTTTTCCTCGTTTTTGGTCTCCTCTTTTCTGAAGCGGACGTTTTCCAGCAGGATGACGTCGCCCGGCTGCATGGCGGCTGCCATCGCCTTGGCGTTTTCGCCGACAACTTCCTTGTCCGCTGCCAGCTTGACCTCTTTGTGCAGCAGCTCGGAGAGGCGGGCGGCTACCGGAGCCAGCGAGAACTCCTCCTTATACTCACCCTTCGGGCGTCCCAGGTGGGAGCAGAGGATGACCTTGGCCTGATGGTCGATCAGGTACTGGATGGTCGGCAGCGCAGCGACGATGCGCTTGTCGTTGGTGATGACGCCATCCTTGAGCGGGACGTTAAAGTCGCAGCGGACCAGCACCCGTTTGCCGGAGACGTCGATATCTTCGATGGTTTTTTTATTCAGAGAATTCATCACACAAAACCTGCCTTTCCTTTATTGGACTTGCCTGCCGCGGTGGCGGCTGCAATTTTTTGCGATCAAAATTGCAGAAACAAACTCTACAATTCAAGTCTATTGTAATCTATCCGCATCATTTTTGCAAGGGCAGAGAGCGGAGATTTACCGCGAATTTACAAAGCTTTTCCTTTTTGTCCTGCGGGGGGCTTCCCGCCGGGGTGAATTTGTGCATTTTTTCACAATCTGGATTATGGGGGACTGGCGTCCCCCAGGGCTTTTTGCAGGGGCGGTTGCCCCTACGCCCCACGATATGCAGGAGCTCCACCCTGTACCCTTGCTTGACGATGCGAGGGGGCTGCGCCCCCTGGGAGCAAGTCGTCAGACCTGGCTTCTACCCTCAGAGAGCGGGCGCTCCGCCCCGCACCCCGGCCTACTTTCTCGCGGGCCGCTTTACAATACAAGTGCAACAGTAAAAATAAAAAGAGTGACTCAGAAGGAGTTCCCTGCTAAAATGGTAGTTGCGACACAAACCAGAAG
>JABLTR010115822.1_pt1 | contig 32671 bp, 43 predicted proteins | sample 7160071 | NCBI WGS metagenome assembly JABLTR01 (sample SAMN14651230, study PRJNA627086) | human gut metagenome | isolation source: feces | host: Homo sapiens | reverse complement strand
TACCAGCTGGGTGTCTGGGTTCTGGAATACCATTCCCGTATTCTGTCTTATCTTCCATACCAGCTCATCATCCTTTGTGTCCATTCCGTCCACAAATATGGTGCCCTCAGTTGGTGTCACAAGGGCATTCAGATGTTTGGCAAATGTGGATTTACCTGAGCCATTATGGCCAAGTACAGCTACGAAACTGCCTTTTTCAATGTCAATATTTATATTTTCAAGGGCCATGAGCTTTCTTTCGGTGTTTTCTCCCTGCACCTCGACCACTTTCGTGTACTCATAGCTCACATTTTTAGCTTCCACCATTTTCATAATATCACCGGTCTCTTTTTACACATCTTTAGTGCTTCCTATATCCTGTCTGGCTTAACAAAACCATTTTTATTAAATACCTTTGTTAAACTAAACACCTGCCTATATCCCTGGATCATATCCTCCATATATGAAAAAATGGGGATTAAGCAACACTTAATCCCCTTTGATCCTTAAACAAGCTCGATAATTACTTCGGGAGCGCCGTCACCTTTACGGTTTCCGAGTTTGATTATACGAGTATATCCGCCCTTGCGGTCAGCATATTTAGGAGCGATCTCGTCAAACATCTTAGCGCACATATCAACCTTAACAGTGTTCTTTCTAACTTTCTTTCCGTCCTTGGGAACTTCTGTTACAGGGTAAAGAACGCTTAAAAGTTTTCTTCTTGCATTAAGTCTTGAAGGCTTGTCTTTCTTGATTGTCTTCTTAACTTCTTCGTAAACAGTAACTTTCTTTCCGTCTACTACTTCTTTGACTCTCTTGCCGGAAGCATCTTTCTTGGGAACCTTTGCCATTACTTCAACTTCCTCAAAATTGTCCTTTTCCTTTACTGCAAGTGTGATGAGCTTTTCAGCTATTCTTCTTACTTCTTTAGCTCTTGTCTCAGTTGTTTTGATCTTTCCATGATATAAAAGATTAGTTACCTGATTTCTTAAAAGAGCTTTTCTCTGGCTGCTTGTGCGTCCGAGTTTTCTGTTTCCTGAACCTGTCATTACAAATCCTCCTTGTAAACACCGTAAAACTTACCCCAGAGGGCTTGCTCTTTGGTCTTACAGCCCCCTGCAGTCTTACGTCAATAATAATTAATCATCACTCGGCTTTAATGAAAGTCCAAGTTCTGCGATCTTGTTCAGAACTTCTTCAAGAGACTTCTTACCGAGGTTTCTTACCTTCATCATTTCCTCTTCGGTCTTGCAAGCAAGATCCTCAACGGTATTGATTCCGGCACGTTTGAGACAGTTGTAGGAACGTACTGAAAGGTCGAGTTCTTCGATGCTCATTTCAAGCACCTTCTCTTTCTTTCCTTCCTCCTTCTCAACAAGGATCTCTGTATTCTTTGCATTGTCTGAAAGATCAATGAAAAGTGCAAGATGCTCATTAAGAAGTTTTGCGCCGTAGCTTACGGCGTCATCGGGTGCGATAGTTCCGTTTGTCCATACTTCAAGAGTCAGTTTGTCATAATCTGTTATCTGACCTACTCGCGTATTCTCAACAAGGAAGTTTACCCTTGTGACAGGAGTAAAGATACTGTCAACAGGAAGCATTCCTATGGGCTGGTCTTCCTTCTTGTTCTTATCAGCTCCGACATATCCTCTGCCTTTGCTGATTGTTATTTCCATATACAGCTTACTGTTAGGGCCGCCGCTTAATGTCGCGATATGGAGATCCGGATTGAGGATCTCTATATCACTGTCAGCTTTGATATCCTTAGCGGTTACTTCGCCTTCGCCTTCGACGTCTATGTAAGCCACCTTAGACTCATTGCCCTCACTTGTATTTTTGATCGCGAGACATTTTAAATTCAAAATGATTTCGGTAACGTCTTCCTTTACTCCGGGAATAACGCTGAATTCATGAAGAACACCATCGATCTTCACATTGCTTACGGCTGAGCCGGGCAGTGATGAAAGAAGTATCCTTCTCAGTGAGTTACCGAGCGTTGTACCATATCCTCTTTCAAGGGGTTCAACCACAAAACGGCCATATGTTCCGTCCTGTGCCATTTCAGCTATTTCTATACGAGGTTTCTCAAATTCAAACACTCATTTAAACCTCCCTTGCAGATATAAAAAGCAGTAACCAACAAAATCATTACTTTGAATAGAGCTCGACAATAAGAGTTTCCTCAACGGGGATGTCGATCATAGCTCTTGTGGGCTTGCATACAACAGTTCCCTTAAGGTTCTCATGGTCTGCGCTTAACCATTCGGGTACTACCCTTGTGGCCGTTACATCAAGTATATCTTTATATCTCTGCATATCGGCATATTTGTCTTTAACTGAAATAACGTCGCCGACCTTTACCTGATATGAAGGAATATCTACAGCTTTGCCGTTAACATATACATGTTTGTGGCGAACGATCTGTCTTGCTTCCTTTCTTGTTCTTCCGTAGCCAAGTCTGAACATTACGTTGTCAAGTCTAAGCTCAAGAAGGATAAGGAGGTTCTCACCAGGGATACCCTCTCTCATCTTTTCAGCTCTGGCGAAATATCCTCTGAACTGTTTTTCAAGAACGCCGTAGATGAATTTAGCTTTCTGTTTTTCTCTTAACTGAAGGCCGTACTCACTCATCTTCTTGCCGGCTTTTGTATTTTTCTTCTTTGATTTCTTTTCAATTCCTAAATAGATAGGATCAAGGTTGAGTGATCTGCATCTCTTAAGAACTGGAACTCTATCTCTAGCCATTTAACTAAGCACCTCCTAATTATACTCTTCTGCGTTTGGGCGGTCTGCATCCGTTGTGGGGTACAGGTGTAACGTCTTTGATCATTGTAACATCAAGACCTGCTGCCTGAAGCGCACGGATAGCTGCCTCACGTCCCGAACCGGGTCCCTTAACGAAAACTTCTACAGTCTTTAAGCCGTAATCAGAAGCTGCTTTAGCTGCTGTCTCAGCTGCCATCTGAGCTGCGTAGGGAGTTGACTTTCTTGAACCTCTGAATCCTAATTCACCAGCACTTGCCCATGAAAGTGTATTTCCTACTGTATCTGTAATAGTAACTATTGTATTGTTAAATGTTGACTGGATATGCGCCTGTCCGCGTTCTACGTGTTTTCTGTCGCGGCGTCTGCGTGTAGTCGATTTTTTAACAGCTTTCTTTGCCATTAGTCTTTTGCCTCCCTCTTAATTATTTCTTCTTGTTAGCAACTGTCTTTCTCGGACCTTTTCTTGTACGAGCGTTAGTCTTTGTCTTCTGACCTCTAACAGGAAGGCCTTTTCTGTGGCGGATTCCTCTGTAGCAGCCGATCTCCATAAGACGTTTGATGTTAAGTGCGATCTCACGTCTAAGGTCACCTTCTACAGTCTGTGATCTATCTATTACGTCACGGATTCTTGCAACTTCTTCATCCGTTAAATCTCTGCATCTTACGTCAGGATTTACTCCTGCCTCAGCTAAGATTCTTACAGCGCTTGAATGTCCGATGCCATATACATAAGTAAGGCCGACCTCAACGCGTTTCTCTCTTGGTAAGTCTACACCAGCAATACGTGCCATGTAAAATTTGCACCTCCTAAAGTGTTATAACAACGATTGTTTCCAATTAATTCATACTTTATTAATCCGTAAATCACATCATTTTATTATATCAGAGATTCCCGGATTTTTCAAAGATTTTTTTAATGTTTCCATTAAAAATTTTATATTTTATCTGTCGGTACAGACCGGAGGCCTGTCAGCCGCCCGACAGGCGAAAATCGATTCGGTCTGAAGGGTTCATGCCCCTTCACAACCCATAAAATTATTAAAGATATCAGCCCTGTCTCTGTTTATGTTTGGGATTTTCACAAATGACCATAACATGACCTTTTCTTTTGATTACTTTGCATTTTTCACACATAGGTTTTACAGACGGTCTTACTTTCATTGTGATCGCTCCTTCCTTATTTCGCGCGCCAGATGATTCTGCCTTTGGCAAGATCATAGGGCGACATTTCAACCAATACTTTGTCTCCCGGAAGAATTCTTATAAAATTCATACGAAGCTTTCCGGAGATATGTGCTAAAATCTTATGTCCGTTTTCAAGCTCAACCTGAAACATAGCATTTGGTAATTTCTCCAATACGGTTCCTTCTACTTCAATTACATCGTCTTTTGACAAGCTAAGAACCTCCTTAATTCACTTTGCTCTGTTTTTGACTACTATATCTCTTAAGCGCCTTGACAAAGTCAGCATCCAGCAGATATTCGCCGTTTTCTATCTTTGTCTTCAACTCGGCGTCGCAATAGTTAGTGATCTGGACATGTTTTGTTTTTTTCTTTTTAGGCTTATCCATTTTGCGGCATTTTCCGTCCGCCAGGTAGAGGTATTCACCATCCACCTCTGTCACGATGAAGGCTCCGCCCTTATCGTGTCCGCTCTTGGAATAAACCACCTGTCCTACGGTGTATTCCATTTCTGTTCACCCTTCTCTTATTTTCTAAAGGTAAGCAGTTCAGGTTCGCCATCCGTTATAAGAACAGTATTCTCATAATGCGCCGCGTTTGAACCATCTCTGGTCACTGCTGTCCATCCATCTTTAAGTACCCTGCATTTATATGAACCTGCTGTTATCATAGGTTCAATGGCCAGAACCATTCCCTTCTGAAGCTTAGGACCTCTGCCGACCTGTCTGTAATTGGGTATCGCGGGATCTTCATGCATATTTCTTCCTATGCCATGACCGACATAATCCCTTACTACTCCAAATCCGAAAGATTCAGCATAATCCTGTACAGCTGCAGATATTTCAAATAAATGATTGCCGGGTTTTGCAAATTTAATTCCTTCAAAGAAACTTTGTCTTGTGACATCGATAAGCTTCTGGTCTGCCTCACTGATCTCGCCTACGCCAAAGGTCCTTGCGCAGTCACCATGGTAGCCGTTTATATAGGCGCCCATATCTATGCTTATTATATCACCATTTTTAAGTTTTCGGGAAGACGGTATTCCGTGGACTATTTCCTCGTTTACCGATGTGCAGAGTGTCTTGGGGTATCCCGCATATCCTAAAAATGACGGTTCCGCGCCTCTGCTCCTGATAAAGTCCTCCGCTGCCTTATCCAGTTCATTGGTAGTGACACCGGGTTTTATCATTTCTTCAAGTATATCTATCAGATCGATGAGTATGCCGCCTGCGACACGCATTTTTTCTATCTGATCCTGTGTCTTGATTGTGATAGCCATTATTACTCACCCAAGCCTTCAATGATTGCCTTTGTGATATCGTCTATAGCTGCTGTACCATCTACTTCAAAGAGGATACCTTTCTTTGTATAGAACTCAACAAGGGGCTCGCTCTGCTTATGGAATGTTTCAATACGAGCCTTTCCGGCTTCTACTGTGTCATCCTTACGCTGTGTGAGCTCAGCTCCGCACTTGTCGCAGATTCCGGCAACTTTGGGAGGCAGGAAAAGTTTGTTATAAGTAGCTCCGCACTTAGGGCATGTCTGTCTGGCTGTGAGCCTTTCAAGCATTACCTCATCGGGTGCGTTGATATATACGACCTTGTCAAGAGAAACCATCTCATCAAGTTTCTCAGCCTGAACAACTGTACGGGGGAATCCGTCAAGGATAAATCCGTTTGCGCAGTCGTCCTGTTTAATACGTTCCTTGACCATCGCTATGATGATCTCATCGGATACAAGTCCGCCGGCATTCATGATTGCCTTTGCTTCTTTGCCCAGTTCTGTTTCCTTCGCTACTTCTTCACGAAGCATATCGCCTGTTGAGATATGCGCAATTGAGTAGTGTTCGACGAGTCTTGCTGCCTGCGTGCCTTTTCCGGCTGCGGGAGCACCAATGAGTACTAATTTCATCGTTTTACCCTCTTTTCTTCTGACTATCTGAATCCGACCCCCGGGAAATGCTTTTGCATTCCCCGAACAGTCAGAATTAATCCAAGAAACCTTTATAATGTCTCATAAGAAGCTGAGACTCAAGTGCTTTTACTATATCAAGGCAGACACCTACAACGATGATAAGTGTTGTGCCTCCGAAGCCTACGTTTACCTTGAATATCCACTGCATTACGATGGGTACAAGGGCAAGAACTGAGAAGCATACAGCACCAACAAGTGTGATCCTTCCCACTACCTTTGTGATGTAGTTTGCTGTAGGCTGTCCGGGTCTGATACCGGGAATGAAACCGCCGTTCTTTTTCATGTTCTCAGCGATCTCATTGGGATTGATAACGATTGATGTGTAGAAATATGAGAAGAAGAATATCAAGATCACATATAATACCGCACCAACCGGGTGTGTCATCTTAAGAACATTTATCACTGTCTGAAGCCAGCCAGGTTTAGCAGTAATGAAACCGCTTATTGTTTCCGGGAACTGAAGAAGTGATATTGCAAAGATGATAGAGATAACTCCGGCTGTATTTACTTTGATGGGGAATGTGCTGTTGTTTCCGCCGCCCATTCTTCTTCCTGCCATCTTGTTTGAATACTGAACCGGGAGTCTTCTCTCACCGTCATTTACCTTAACGATAAGGATTATTACGATAAGAAGAAGAACAAGTATTCCAACTACCTTAAGTATTCCTGTTGTTCCTGCCTGAGCGTATGAAACAAGGGCTGATATAGCCTGGGGAAGACTTGAGATAATATTTACATAGATTATCATTGATGAACCATTGGATACACCCTTGGCTGTTATCTGCTCAGCAAGCCACATAATAAATATTGAGCCTGTTACAACAGTTATAATGCCGATAACAACATTAAGCGCTGAAGGGTTGGTCATCATCGTTCTATAGTTAAGAACAACACCCGTTCCCTGGAGTGCCGCAAGCACTACTGTGATGTAACGGGTATATTTGTTTATCTTCTGACGTCCGTCTTCGCCTTCCTTCGAAAGCTGTTCAAGGTAAGGGATAGCGACGCATAACAGCTGCATAATGATCGAAGCTGTGATATAAGGTCCAATACCTAAAGCGAAAATCGAATATCCTGATCCGGCACCGCCGGCAATGATATTATAAAGTGTACCTGTTGAATACAGATCTGTATATGCCTTAATAGTCGTCGCGCTTATTCCGGGAAGATAAATATGTGCTCCAAGTCTTACGATAGCAAGTATCAGAAGAGTATAGAGCATTTTGTTCCTGATCTCTTTGACTTTCCACGAGTTGACGAATATTTTGAACAAATCAGATCACCTCTGCTTTTCCGCCTGCAGCTTCGATTTTTTCTGCTGCGGATTTGCTGTACTGGTTAACTTTTACTGTGAGTTTCTTCTCAAGTTCACCAACACCTAATATTTTCACTCCATCTCTAGGATTACTGATGAGACCTACTGATTTTAAAGCCTCGATATCTACAACTGTGTCATTATCAAATACGTTTAACATATCAACATTGATAGCAACGATCTCTTTTGAGTTAATGCATTTGAAGCCTCTTTTAGGAAGTCTTCTGTAAAGGGGCATCTGTCCGCCTTCAAATCCTGCCTTTCCGCCTGATCCTGAACGAGCGCCCTGTCCTTTATGGCCTCTGCCGGCTGTCTTACCGTTTCCTGAAGCGTGGCCTCTGCCTCTTCTCCAGCTCTTTGTGTTTGAGCCGTATGCAGGTTTTAATTCACCTAAGTTCATGCTGGCACCTCCTATTATATCTCTTCAACCTTAACAAGGTGCTTTACCTGGTTAACCATACCAAGTGTAGCAGCGTTGTTCTGTCTGATTACAGAGCTGTGGAGCTTCTTTAAGCCCAGAGCCTGTACTGTTTTTTTATGCTTCGGCAATGCGCCGATTGTTGATTTTACTAATGTAATTTTAAGTTCTCCGGCCATTGTTTTACCTCCTTAACCTAAGAGTTCTTCAACTGACTTGCCGCGTAATCTAGCAACCTTCTCAGGTGAAGTAACCTGGCTTAAACCCTGGATTGTAGCACTTACTACATTTCTCTTATTGTTGGAACCCTGTGATTTTGTTCTGATGTTACGGATTCCTGCAAGCTCAAGTACCGCACGGGCGGGACCGCCTGCGATAAGTCCTGTACCTTCGGGAGCAGGCATAAGCATTACGCTTGCGCTTCCGAACTTACCGATGATTCCGTGGTAGATGCTGTCTACATCGTTTCTTTCAACTGTAACGATGTTTTTCATAGCGTCTTCTTTACCTTTGCGGATAGCATCGGGGATTTCTGCTGCCTTACCAAGACCGCATCCAACGTGGCCGTTCTCATCTCCAACAACAACAAGTGCTGTGAATCTCATTGTACGACCACCCTTAACAACCTTAGTAACACGGTTGATAGTTACTACTTTATCTTTAAGATCAAGTGTACTGGGATCGATATTCTTCAACTTGTTTTCCTCCTTGTCTTAGAACTGTAATCCGGCTTCTCTTGCTGCCTCAGCTAATGCCTGGATCTTACCATGATAGATATATCCGCCACGGTCAAAGACAACCTCTGTGATGCCCTTTTCCATAGCCTTCTTAGCGATAGCCTCGCCTACTGCCTTAGCAGCCTCAACAGTTGAAGTATGTTCTACTTTGCTTGCGATATCTGCCTCAAGAGTAGATGCGGCAACTAAAGTATTGCCTGCTACGTCGTCAATAACCTGTGCATATATGTGCTTATTTGATCTGAACACAGCCAGTCTGGGCTGCTGTGCAGTACCGCTTATCTTATTACGAATTCTGTAATGACGTTTTACGCGGGCAGCCGCACGTGATGGCTTACTTATCATACGGATCTCACTCCTTTATTATTTCTTACCTGTTTTACCTACTTTACGTCTGATGTGTTCATCAGCATATTTGATACCTTTTCCTTTGTAAGGTTCAGGAGGACGTTTTGTTCTGATCTCTGCAGCGAACTGTCCAACCTTTTCTTTATCTATACCTTTAACGATGATCTTTGCTGTTCCGTCAACAACTGTTTCGATGCCTTCGGGATCTTCCATTTCAACGGGATGTGAGTATCCAAGTGAAAGTGTGAGCTTTTTGCCTGATTTAGCAGCTCTGTAACCAACACCGTTGATCTCAAGCTGTTTTTCGTATCCCTGTGTAACACCGATGATCATATTGTTGATGAGTGTTCTTGTTAAACCGTGTAAAGATTTGCTTCTCTTTAAGTCATTGGGTCTTGTTACAACAACGTGACCGTCTTCAATTGCGATGTTCATGTCATCAGCCAGTTTACGAGTAAGAGTTCCCTTAGGTCCCTTAACTGTAATTACATTGCCTTCTTCAAGCTTAACTTCAACGCCTGCGGGGATGGCAACGGGCAGTTTACCTATACGTGACATGTTCTGCACCTCCTGTAATATCTATTTAAATTACCAAATAAATGCTATAACTTCTCCGCCTATGCCTGCGTTTCTTGCTTCTTTATCAGTCATAAGGCCTCTGCTTGTTGAGATGATAGCTGTTCCAAGTCCACCAAGAACCTTGGGAAGTTCTTCCTTGCCTGCGTAAACACGAAGACCGGGTTTGGAAATTCTCTTTATACCTGTAATAACTTTTTCGTTTTTGTCAGCGCCATATTTAAGGCTGATTCTGATTGTTGATTTAACTCCGTCCTCGATCAGTTCATATCCTTTGATATAGCCTTCGTTTGTTAATATATCAGCGATAGCTTTCTTCATCTTTGAAGCGGGTACATCAACTGTGTCGTGTTTAGCTGTGTTACCGTTTCTTATTCTAGTGAGCATATCTGCGATTGGATCACTCATTGACATGTGTTATATCCTCCTTTCCCTAATTACCAGCTGGCTTTTTTAACTCCCGGTATCTGGCCTTTGTACGCTAATTCACGGAAGCAAACACGGCATATTCCGTACTTTCTTAAAACAGCATGCGGTCTTCCGCAAATTCTGCAACGTGTATATGCTCTAGTTGAAAACTTAGGGGCTCTCTGCTGCTTGATAATCATTGACTTCTTAGCCATTTGTTTCCCTCCCTTATCTGCTGAATGGCATTCCGAATAATCTTAATAATTCTCTTGCTTCTTCATCTGTATTTGCTGTTGTTACGAACACGATATCCATACCTCTGATTTTATCAACCTTATCATATTCGATTTCAGGGAAGATAAGCTGCTCTTTGATACCCATTGTGTAGTTGCCTCTTCCGTCGAAAGAGTTAGCCTTTACACCACGGAAGTCACGTACACGGGGAAGAGCGATATTGATTAATCTGTCAGCAAACTCATACATTCTGTCACCACGGAGTGTAACTTTGCATCCGATGGGCATTCCTGTACGAAGTTTGAAAGCAGCAACTGATTTTTTAGCTTTTGTGATGATGGGCTTCTGACCTGAGATGATTGTAAGGTCTTTAACAGCTCCGTCAAGGACTTTAGCGTTGTCCTTTGCTTCACCTACACCCATGTTGATAACGATCTTTTCAAGCTTGGGTACAGCCATTTTATTTTTATATGAAAACTTTTTAGTCATTGCGTCAACTATTTCTGCATCATAAAACTCTTTAAGTCTGTTCATTAGTTAACCTCCTTTCACAGATTAGTCGATTACTTCGCCGGTCTTTTTAGCGATTCTCTGTTTAACAATTACTTCTTTGCCGTCTTTAACTTCTTTAGTTAATTTGTAACCGATTCTTGTGGGTTTTCCGTTTATTAAATACATAACGTTTGAAGCGTCGATGTAGTTTTCTTTCTTGATGATACCACCCTGCTGGTTAGCGGGACTGGGTTTTGTGTGTTTAGATACCATGTTGATACCTTCAACGATGACTCTGTTTTTCTTTCTGTCAACAAGGAGGATCTTGCCCTCTTTGCCCTTATCTTTACCGGCGATAACAACTACTTTGTCGCCTTTCTTTAACTTCATATTGGCCACTGTCGTTACACCTCCTTAAAGAACTTCCGGTGCGAGAGAGAGAATCTTCATAAACTGTTTTTCTCTTAACTCTCTGGCAACGGGTCCGAAAATACGAGTACCTCTGGGGTTCTTGTCATCTCTGATGATAACTGCAGCGTTCTCATCGAATCTGATGTATGAACCATCGGGTCTGCCTACTCTTGATACAGTTCTTACTACTACTGCCTTAACAACGTCGCCTTTTTTAACAACGCCGCCTGGTGTTGCGTCTTTAACCGCAGCAACTATTATATCTCCAACTCCTGCATATCTTCTGGTTGAACCACCCAGAACTCTGATGCAAAGAAGCTCTTTTGCGCCTGAATTATCTGCTACTTTTAATCTGGTCTCTTGCTGAACCATATTATATGCCTCCTCTCATATCAGGATTCTTTTATTTAGCTTTCTCTACGATTGAAACAAGTCTCCATCTCTTATCCTTTGATAAAGGTCTTGTTTCCATAACTTTTACACGGTCACCGACTCTGCACTCATTGTTCTCGTCATGAGCTTTGAGTTTGTAAGTCTTCTTAACGATTTTTCCGTATAAGGGGTGTTTAACGTTATCCTGAACAGCAACAACGATTGTCTTGTCCATCTTGTCGCTGATTACTTTGCCCACTCTTGTTTTACGAAGATTTCTTTCTTCCACGAGATGTGCCTCCTTTCGCTAATTAGTTAGCTGCTCTCTGTTTCTGTGTAATTATAGTCTGAATTCTTGCTATATTCTTGCGAACCTCTTTGATTCTTGCAGTATTATCCAACTGGTTAGTTGCGTTCTGGAATCTGAGATTGAATAATTCTTTTTTTGCAGCAACAAGGTCATTGCCTAACTCGGCTGCTGATTTGTTCATTAAATCTGAAACGTAGCCTTTAGATTTCACTGCTTATCACCTTCCATTTCCTGCTCCGCACGAGAAACGATCTTGCACTTGATTGGTAACTTATGAGTAGCAAGACGTAAAGCTTCTCTTGCTGTTTCCTCAGGTACACCGCCAAGCTCGAACATAACTCTGCCGGGTTTAACAACTGCTACCCAGTATTCAGGTGAACCTTTTCCTGAACCCATTCGAGTTTCAGCGGGTTTTGCTGTTATAGGTTTGTCAGGGAAGATCTTGATCCATACCTGACCACCACGTTTGATATATCTTGTCATAGCGATACGGGCTGCTTCAATCTGGTTTGATGTGATCCAGCTGGGCTCGAGCGCTACGATACCGTAATCACCGTAAGTAATTTTATTGCCTCTGAGAGCGCGTCCTTTAAGTCTGCCTCTCATCTGTTTACGTCTTTTTACTCTTTTAGGCATTAACATTACTCAGCGCCTCCTTCCTTTTTAGCAGCTTTTACAGGAAGAACTTCTCCCTTGTAGATCCATACTTTAACACCGAGTTTGCCGTATGTTGTGTTTGCTTCTGCAAATCCGTAATCAATGTCAGCTCTTAATGTCTGAAGGGGGATAGTACCATCATGGTAGCTTTCGCTTCTAGCCATTTCAGCACCGCCAAGACGTCCGCTTACTGTAGTCTTGATACCCTTAGCACCGAACTTCATTGTTCTGCCCATAGCCTGTTTCATAGCACGACGGAATGTTACACGTTCCTCAAGCTGAAGAGCGATGTTTTCTGCAACGAGCTGTGCATCAAGCTCAGGTCTCTTGATCTCTTCGATATTGATGCTGACCTTCTGTTTTGAGATCTTCTGAACTTCGTTTCTAAGCTCTTCGATAGCCTGGCCGTTCTTTCCGATAACAACACCGGGTTTAGCTGTTCTGATTGTGATTTTAACTTTATCGTTTGTTCTTTCGATACCTATTTTTGAAACGCCTGAAGCGTAAAGTTTTGATTTGATGAACTTTCTGATATTTACGTCCTCAACTAAGTAATCAGCGAAGTCTTTATCAGCATACCATTTAGTATCCCAATCTTTGATAACGCCGACTCTTAAGCCGTGCGGATTAACTTTCTGTCCCACTCTATTCTACCTCCTTATCTCTCATTAAGGATTATGGATATATGACTTGATCTCTTTAAGATTCTATAAGCTCTGCCCTGTGCTCTGGGGCGAATTCTCTTTAATACGGGAGCCTGACCAGCTACCGCGTCTTCAACATATAATTTGCTGACATCCATACCCAAGTTATTTTCTGCATTTGCAACTGCCGATTTTAATACTTTAGCGATAACTGCTGCTGCGTATCTGGGTGAGTACTCCAGCATTGCAGCTGCTGTAGCAACGTCTTTGCCTTTAATCTGGTCTAAAACAATCTTTGCTTTAGAAGCAGGAATGCCTGTGTATTTAACCGATGCATGGGGTCTTTTTTCCTGTGTTGCGATGTTTCTTTCCTTTTTAATCTGGCTTCTGTGTCCTTTTGCCATGAACGAAACCCTCCTTCCAAACCGATTAACGTACTTTAGATTTCTTTTCTGCGTCCTTGCCGTGTCCTCTGTATGTTCTTGTAAGAGCGAACTCACCAAGTTTATGTCCGACCATATCTTCTGTTATATATACAGGAACATGCTTTCTTCCGTCATGTACGGCGATTGTATGTCCGATCATTTCAGGGAAAATAGTAGAACGACGAGACCAAGTTTTGATAACTGTTTTTTCGCCTGCTGCGTTTAATGCATCAACTTTCTTTAAGAGATGCTCGTCAGCGAATGGACCTTTTTTAAGTGATCTGGCCATGTATTTGTCCTCCTTTTACAAATGATTCCGATGAGTTTCATCGTTATCGATACTTTCACGAAAGTGAAAAGATAATTATCCGTTTCTTCTGCGAATGATATATTTGTTTGATGTTTTATGTTTCTTTCTTGTCTTGTAGCCCATTGCAGGTTTACCCCAAGGAGTCATAGGACTGGGACGACCAACGGGTGCTCTACCTTCACCACCACCGTGAGGATGGTCGTTAGGGTTCATAACAGAACCACGAACTGTAGGTCTGATACCCATATGACGTTTTCTACCTGCTTTACCGATTGTAACAAGCTCGTTGTCAAGGTTTCCTACCTGACCGATTGTAGCTTTGCAGTCAAGGGGAAGGAGTCTCATTTCGCCTGAAGGAAGTTTTACTGTAGCATATTTGCCTTCCTTAGCCATAAGCTGAGCTACGTTACCAGCAGCACGTACAAGCTGTGCGCCCTTGCCGGGTTTCATTTCGATGTTGTGGATGTTTGCACCAACGGGGATGTTTCTCATGGGAAGAGCGTTTCCTACTCTAACCTCTGCTTCAGCACCGCTCATTACTGTGTCGCCAACTTTAAGGCCTACAGGAGCGATGATGTATGATTTAACACCGTCTGCGTAAACGATAAGAGCGATATTAGCTGTTCTGTTAGGATCGTACTCGATTCCAACAACCTTTGCGGGGATACCGTCTCTGTTACGTTTGAAATCTACTAATCTATATTTGATCTTAGCACCGCCGCCTTTATGACGAACAGTTATTTTACCCTGAGCATTTCTTCCTGAGTTTTTCTTAAGGTGAACAACTAAGGATTTTTCGGGTGTTTTCTTTGTAATTTCTTCAAAAGTGGACACTGTCATGTGTCTTCTGGATGGTGTATAAGGCTTATATCTCTTGATGCCCATCTTTTACACTCCTTTCAATCCGTTCATACTCTCACACGTTTCCGTGTGTTTCTTTTCTATCTGGTTATAATCACATGCCCTGGAAAATCTCGATATCTTTGCTGTCAGCAGTAAGCTTAACGATAGCTTTCTTTGTCTTAGCTGTTTTTCCGTAAACCATGCCTCTTCTTTTTGTCTTGCCTGCGCAGTTCATTGTATGAACTGACTCAACCTTTGTACCTTCAAACATCTTTTCAACAGCCTGTTTGATCTGGATCTTGTTTGCATCCGGGTGTACAAGGAAAGTATATTTTTTGCTGTCCATAATAGACATACTGTTTTCTGTAACAACGGGTTTAAGTATAACGTCATAATACTTTAAATCTGCCATTATGCGTACACCTCCTCAATCTTAGCAACAGCTTCTTTTGTTACAACGAGTGTGTTGTACTTAAGAATGTCGTATGTGTTGATTGTGTTAACCGAAGCTGTCTTAACCTCGGGGATATTTCTAGCTGAAAGGATGGCGTTTTTGTTGCTGCCCTCCATAACGATAAGAGCCTTGCCAGCGTTGATATTGCTGAGAACCTTTGCCATTTCCTTTGTCTTAACTTCTGCTAAATCAAGGTTATCAAGAACGATGATCTTTTCTTCAGCAGCCTTAACTGAAAGAGCTGACTGTAAAGCGAGCTTTTTAACTTTCTTGTTAAGTTTGAATGAGTAGCATCTGGGCTTGGGAGCGAATACTACGCCACCGCCTGTCCACTGAGGAGCACGGATTGAGCCCTGTCTTGCACGGCCTGTTCCCTTCTGTCTGAAAGGTTTCTTTCCACCGCCGCTTACTTCTGAACGTGTTCTTGCGCTCTGTGTGCCCTGTCTCTGGTTAGCAAGGTACTGTTTTACTGCAAGATGCATAACGTGTTCATTTATTTCAACACCGAATACCGCATCGCTGAGTTCGATTGTTCCGACCTCTGCTCCGCTCATGTTGTATACTTTAACATTTGCCATGTCTGTTTCCTCCTTTCGTAAAGTTTATCAAGCCTTTACGCTTTCCTTTATTACAAGTATTGCGCCTTTAGGTCCGGGTACAGCGCCTTTGATAAGAAGAAGATTCTTCTCAGCATCTGCACGAACGACTTCAACATTCTGAACTGTTACATTAACAGCACCCATATGTCCGGGCATTCTCTTACCCTTCTTAACGCTTGAAGGAGTAGCTGATGAACCCATTGAACCAACAACTCTGTGAGATTTTGAACCGTGTCCCATGGGACCTCTCTGCGCGTTGTATCTCTTTATTGTACTTGCGTATCCTTTACCTTTGGAAACACCGCTAACATCTACTTTATCGCCTGCTGCGAAGATGTCGGCTTTGATCTCTGCGCCGATCTCGTAGTTTGCAGCGTCCTCAAATCTGAATTCCTTAAGATACTTTTTAAGTGAAACGCCAGCTTTTTCAAAATGACCTTTTTTAGGTTTGTTAGCTAACTTTTCTTTCTGATCTACAAATCCGACCTGAACTGCTTCATAGCCGTCATTTTCCATTGTCTTTTTCTGAACTACGGAACAGGGGCCTGCTTCAAGAACTGTAACAGGGATAAGGCGTCCGTCTTCAGTGAAAACCTGTGTCATACCGATTTTCTTAGCCATAATAGCTTTTTTCATTTCTCGCACCTCCTGAAATCTACAGCGGATTGCCCTTCTCACCTTAAAGGCTTACGGGTAATCATTCTAGTTTTAATATAAGCTGTTAACAGTTACTTATATAAAAACCAATTTGGATCATTACATAATTTTTAATGTGATATCAACACCAGCAGGTACATCAAGACGTGTTAAGGCATCAACAGTCTTGGGTGTAGGGCTGAGGATATCGATCAGTCTTTTGTGAGTTCTCATCTCGAACTGTTCTCTAGAATCTTTGTACTTATGAACCGCTCTAAGGATAGTAACAACTTCCTTCTTTGTGGGAAGCGGGATAGGTCCGCTGATCTGAGCTCCTGTTTTCTTTGCAGTTTCGATTATCTGAGCTGCACTCTGGTCGATCAATTTGTGATCGTAAGCTTTGAGACTGATTCTGATTTTCTGACTTGCCATAAAAAAAGTCCCCTCCTTTTCGTACTCTTAGTTTCAGCACGACAAGTGGTGACTGCACACTTATCCGGGTGTGTCCGCCCTTTGACAGACACATAAAGAAGCGCAAGCTTCCCCATTTATTCAGTACAGTGACCTTGTCGCCCGGTTTCTTGAACTGGACATCGCTCCTCGGAAAAACCCGTCTTTTGTGGGATCGACGGCAACCTTCCGTATCTACACTCTATGTCACAACGATAAGATTATATACTATCGCAAAGTTTTTTGCAATAGTTTTTTTTGATTTTTTCTTAAAAAATCAACGAAATTTTAACATGATTTTAACTCTGTTATGTACACCATGTTCAATTTATACAGCTATAAATTAAAATATAAATTTACGATTTAATTTTTATTATGTATATTAGATAAACCAGGCACTTCATATTCGTAAACTTTTGAATGTCACATCCCATTATGGGATATTTTTTCAAAAAATCCGTATTTTATCCCTGCATATACCTATTATAGTTACTTAGGCCTTACCTGTCCTTAAAGGAAGCTTTACGCTTTTCCAGAAAAGCCGTAACACCTTCCAGCCTGTCTTCGCTTCCAAATACCATGCCGGCGGAATTTATCTCTATCTTTATGCCGTCGGCCAGATCCATATTGAGTCCTGTGTCGATGGCTTCCTTGGCATACCTCAAAGCAACTGCAGAATTGGCCAGTACTTCCTTCATATCCTTAAGGGCTTCATCCATAAGGCTGCTGTCTGGCACTACCCTGTTTACCAGTCCTATCCTTTCAGCTTCTGAGGCCTTTATCTTCCTGCCAGTGAATATAAGTTCCTTGGCTCTGCCGCTTCCTATGAGACGAGGAAGTCTCTGGGTGCCTCCGCCGCTGGGTATTATGCCTAAGTTTACCTCCGGCGCAGCAAAGACCGCTGACTCTCCTGCTATCCTCCAGTCACAGCAGAGAGACGCTTCCAGTCCTCCGCCCAGGGCGAATCCATTTACCGCAGCAATGACCGGCTTGGTTATATCGGCTATTTTCCCAAAGGCATAGTTGGATGCCCTGCAGAATTCCCTGCCGCCTTCTGCATCTCTGTCCTTCATCTCAGATATGTCGGCACCAGCCATAAAGGCCCTGCCCTCTCCCGTAAGTATTATACCCCTTACAGTACCGTCCTTTTCAAGCTGGCCAAATAATTCTCCCAGTTCCTGGGTCATCTCTGCGTTCAGAGCATTGAGAGCCTTTGGCCTGTTGAATTTTACAATGGCTATATCTTCATTTATTTCTACATTAATAGTGTTGTAATCGTACATGGCGCACCTCCTCAATTATATCCAGTATATCATAAATAACATCTCTGCATGAAAAAATATATCTGTATACATCATTTTCTATGCTCTCATAAAAATAGCAGCCGTTTATTTGTAAACAGCTGCCCTTGTTCTATCGTTCTAAATATTATATTTTGCTTCTGTATATCCTCTAGTTTTTGTCTGAGCCTCAGTATTCTCCGGTTCAGCTTCTGCCTGATCTAATGTGTCCATGGGAGGCGCAGAAGGATCACTTACCCTATAGTAATCACCGTTAATGATGATATATGCTTCACTTCCTCTGTCTTCATAGGTAAAAACATCTTCTCCGCTGACATTGAATACATAACTTTCCGCGCCCTCTGCCGCTTCCGGTTCATCACAGGCAGTCAGCTCCAAGTTATAAAACCAGCTGATAACAGGTGAAGCCGTCAAATTATCAGGGTCATACTCTTCTGGGCTTATCTCAAATACGGTTTCTTCTCCTTGGGAATAACGGGTCACTGTCATCTCTGTCGTCGGTTCTGGAAAGGAATACATCTCAGACCCGCTGACTGCTTTCTGGCATCCTGCCAGGCTGAGCACGCATATCAAAGCCGAAATAAATGCAATACATTTTCTCATAGGCACTGCCCCCTTTATGGCCATGGTTCATTTGCTGTAAAAATAGTAAACTGTTCTTTTTATAGTTATATCATAGCATAGCAGCTGTCATTTGTCTTTTTCAAAAATCTTAAATCGCAGTATTGGGACAGAGAACATCTTTTATCAGAGTTTTGCCTATTTTTGATTCTTGCTGCTGTCAAAGATAAAGCACCGCACCAACTGGGGCTCACTGGGACTGCTCTTCCCAGTTGATCTTGAAGTTTTTCGTAAACAAAAAAGGGATACATAACGTATCCCTTAAAAATGTACTGGCTTTCAGAATCAAAGCTCTGTGTTGTTCTTGGGTCCTGGTGTTGTATTGATGACCTTTTCAGGTGTTATCTCAAGAACTCCCCTTGTGCTCATCTTGCCATTGAACATTTTTGATGAAACCTCTTTCCATTTGTCAGCATATTTACCCTCTGCAACAAACTTAGCTGTTCCTTTTATCTGATAACCCACCATTGTTTTTCCGCTGCATACTGAAACAGCTATTCTGTTATCCTTTTCAAGATTGGCGAGGGTTGTATTAAGATGGAGAACACCTACAATAAGTTTTCCGTCTTCAGCGATTTCTTTGAATCCTACGGGAACTACATTAGGCTCCTCTCCGTTTGTTCCAATCCACCATAATTCTGTTGAGTTAAGCAGTTCTACTACCTTTTCATTAAGTTCTTTCATTACTTATTCCTCCTTCAAAGATTTGTTTTATCTTTACGAGTAAATAATATCAGAGCTTAATGTCATATTGAAGTAGTTAAGAAATTTATGAGGTACTAATAAATTTCTTAGTACCGTTACTTCCTTATATAGTAGCACTTGGTGCAGAGAGAAGGTTCATCCGTTTCACCCATTCTCATCCTGGACCATATACACATATTTACAAGCACGGGTTTGAGCGTTCCCCCTATCTCCGTCAGAGAATACTCCACCCTGGGAGGTATTTCCTCATACTGGGTACGGCATACCAGTTCGTCATTTATCATTTCCTTAAGGGTAGCCGCAAGGACCGTATCAGTAATTGGCGCCAGTTCCCTTTTTAATTCTCCATATCTCATGGTACCGTTGAGACCCAGCATACATATTATCCTCGGTTTCCATTTACCGCCGAATAACTCCATACCATATTCCAACGGACACCTTATATCCTTTTCCGTTTTAGGTTTATACATATTCTGCACCTCCATTACTCCATTATAATATTTTAGCACAGCATAGTATTTTTTTAAACACTCATAAAATTCTGAGTACCCAGGCTAATACCTAAATGCATCTATCGAGCTCCGCATTGCTTTGATGTAATCTCCTAAAACTTTACTGAAAATAAAAAAACCGCTGTTCCTTACGGAACAGCGGATAAAAATCGTTCAAGTTAAAATTACTCGATGATCTAAACAACTGAGCCAGCGCCAACTGTACGTCCACCTTCACGGATAGCGACACGAAGACCCTTTGACATAGCTACGTGTGTGATAAGTTCAACTGTCATTTCAACGTTGTCTCCAGGCATGCACATTTCAACGCCTTCAGGAAGGTTGATAACGCCTGTAACGTCTGTTGTGCTGAAGTAGAACTGAGGTCTATAGTTGTTGAAGAAAGGTGTATGACGGCCACCTTCATCTTTGCTTAATACGTAAACCTGAGCTGTGAATTTTGTATGAGGTGTGATTGAACCGGGTTTAGCAAGAACCTGTCCTCTTTCGATTTCGTTTCTCTGAACACCACGAAGGAGGCAACCGATGTTATCACCAGCCTGAGCCTGATCAAGAAGTTTTCTGAACATCTCAACGCCTGTAACAACAACCTTACGGATCTCGTCTGAAAGACCAACGATTTCAACTTCATCAGATACTTTAACAGTACCGCTCTCTACTCTACCTGTAGCAACAGTACCACGACCTGTGATTGAGAATACGTCCTCTACAGGCATAAGGAAAGGTTTGTCGATGTCACGTTCAGGTGTAGGGATATACTCTTCAATAGCGTTGAAAAGTTCAACGATTGTGTCTCCCCATTTTCCGTTGGGATCCTGAAGAGCCTGGTAAGCTGAACCTCTGATTACAGGGATATCATCTCCAGGGAAGTCATACTCGCTAAGGAGTTCTCTGATTTCCATTTCAACAAGGTCAAGGAGCTCTTCGTCGTCAACCATATCACATTTGTTCATGTAAACAACGATGTAGGGAACGCCTACCTGACGAGCAAGAAGGATATGCTCTCTTGTCTGAGCCATGGGACCATCTGTTGCAGCAACAACGAGGATAGCACCATCCATCTGAGCAGCACCTGTGATCATGTTTTTAACGTAGTCAGCATGGCCAGGGCAGTCAACGTGTGCGTAATGTCTGTTGGGTGTTTCGTACTCAACGTGAGCTGTAGAAATTGTGATTCCTCTTTCTCTTTCTTCGGGAGCTTTGTCGATGTTGTCGAATGCAACCTGCTCACCTAATCCGTATCTTGCATGAAGAACAGTTGTGATAGCAGCTGTTAAAGTTGTCTTACCGTGGTCAACGTGTCCGATTGTACCAATGTTAATATGAGGTTTTGTTCTCTCAAACTTCTGCTTTGCCATTTAAATTTTCCTCCTTAAATTTGTTTTATCCAAGAGTTTGTTAGCATTAAGCCAATCTAAAAGTATTATATAAAATTACTTAAATATTTGCAATATCAAATTTAAACTTAGTTAGCGCGTCTTCCCTCAAGAACCTTTTCCTGAACGCTCTTAGGGCACTGTTCATAGTGGTCAACTTCCATTACGTAGTTACCACGTCCCTGAGTATTTGAACGAAGGTCTGTTGAGTATCCGAACATCTCAGCAAGGGGAACATAAGAATGGATAACCTGAACACCATTTCTTGATTCCATACCTTCGATACGTCCACGTCTTGAGTTGATGTCGCCGATAACGTCACCCATATATTCTTCGGGAACTGTTACAGTAACCTTCATGATGGGCTCGAGGAGAACTGCGTCACCTTTCTTCATAGCTTCCTTGAACGCCATTGAACCAGCGATCTGGTAAGCCATTTCTGATGAGTCGACATCATGATATGATCCGTCGTAAACTTCAGCTTTAACGCCGACTACAGGATATCCACCTAAGATACCGCTCTGCATAGCTTCCTGGATACCTTTGTCGATAGCGGGGATGTATTCCTTAGGGATAGCACCGCCGACAACGCTGTTAACGAATTCATATGAATGTTCGGGATCTGTTCCGATGGGGTAGAATCTTACTTTACAGTGACCATACTGTCCACGGCCACCTGACTGACGTACGAATTTACCTTCAACGTCAACTTCCTTAAGGAATGTCTCTCTGTAAGCAACCTGAGGTTTACCTACGTTAGCTTCTACCTTGAATTCACGGAGAAGACGGTCAACGATGATCTCAAGATGGAGCTCGCCCATACCTGAAATGATTGTATCGCCTGTCTCTGTATTTGTATATGTCTTGAATGTGGGGTCTTCCTCTGCAAGTTTTGCAAGAGCGATGCCCATCTTATCTCTGCCAGCCTTTGTCTTGGGCTCGATAGCAACTGAGATAACGGGTTCAGGGAATACCATAGACTCAAGAACTACTTCGTGGTCTTCATCACAGATAGTATCACCTGTTGTTGTGAACTTAAGTCCAACAGCAGCTGCGATATCTCCTGAGTAAACTCTGTCGATTTCCTCTCTGTGGTTAGCGTGCATCTGAAGGATACGGCCAACACGTTCTTTCTTGCCCTTTACTGAGTTATATACATATGAACCGGAATCAAGTGTACCGGAGTAAACTCTGAAGAAAGCAAGTTTTCCAACGAAGGGGTCGTTCATGATCTTGAACGCAAGAGCTGCAAAAGGCTCTGTGTCTGAAGAATGTCTTTCAACTTCTTCACCAGTTGCAGGATCTGTACCCTTGATTGAAGGGATATCGATAGGTGCGGGAAGGTAGTCGATGATACCGTCAAGGAGTGCCTGAACACCCTTGTTTCTGTAAGCTGAACCGCAGAATACGGGAACAACTTCACAAGCTATACATCCCTTACGGAGAACTTTCTTGATCTCATCGATTGAAAGTTCTTCTCCGCTGAGGTACTTGTCCATAAGTTCTTCATCAAGTTCTGCTACGCCCTCGATGAGGATTGTTCTGTATTCCTCAGCCTTCTCGAGCATATCAGCGGGGATCTCCTGTTCCTCGATGACCTTTCCTACATCATCTTTATAAATGAGCGCCTTCATATTAAGAAGGTCGATGTTACCGATATAATCCTGTTCTGAACCGATGGGGATTTCGAGTGGAATGGGTGTACAGCCAAGTCTGTCCTTCATCATGTCGATAACATTGTAAAAGTCTGCGCCCATGATGTCCATTTTATTTACGAAAGCCATACGGGGTACATTGTAATTATCTGCCTGACGCCATACTGTCTCTGACTGGGGCTCAACTCCGCCCTTTGCACAGAATACACATACTGCTCCGTCACGTACACGAAGTGAACGCTCAACCTCAACAGTAAAGTCAACGTGTCCCGGTGTATCTATGATGTTTATCCTGTTATTTTTCCAGTGACAAGTAGTAGCGGCAGATGTTATAGTAATACCTCTTTCCTGCTCCTGCTCCATCCAGTCCATTGTTGCTGTACCATCGTGTGTATCACCGATTTTATAGTTACGGCCTGTATAGAACAAAATACGTTCTGTCAGAGTAGTTTTACCTGCATCGATATGTGCCATGATACCAATATTTCTGGTCCTGGCAAGTGGGAACTCTCTGTCTGCCACGTTTATTCCTCCTTCATTTATCAGGCGGCCGCAAAGATCATTTCTTCACGGCAGCCATAATCACGTAATTTTATATTACCATTTGTAATGTGAGAAAGCTTTGTTTGCTTCTGCCATTTTGTGTGTTTCTTCTTTTTTCTTGCAAGCGCCGCCTGCGTTGTTAAGAGCGTCAAGGATCTCTCCTGCGAGACGTTCTTCCATTGTCTTTTCTCCACGTTTTCTGCTGTAGAGTGTGAGCCATCTGAGGCCGAGTGTACGTCTTCTGTCAGGTCTGATATCCATAGGTACCTGATATGTCGCACCACCTACACGACGGGCTTTAACTTCAAGAACGGGCATAATGTTGTTAAGAGCCTCTTCAAATACTTCAAGAGGATCTCTGCCTGTCTTCTCTCCTACTCTTTCAAACGCACCGTATACAATTTTCTCAGCAACACCTTTCTTACCATCAAGCATGATGCTGTTTACAAGCTTTGTAACAAGTGTGCTTTTGTATATAGGATCTGGTAAAACTTCTCTTTTTGCTACATGTCCTTTTCTAGGCACGGTTCTTCCCTCCTTAATAAAAATATTCTCTCATCGGTACTCGCGCATACTGTGTATGAGCGTACATGCCTGATACTCAATATCGTGATGCAATTCGCAGATTGTATTGACTGTATAAGGCATTACATAAATCAAAATTACTTCTTAGCTGCTTTAGGACGTTTAGCGCCGTATTTTGAACGAGCCTGCATTCTGTTAGCAACACCAGCTGTATCGAGTGTACCTCTGATGATATGGTAACGAACACCGGGTAAGTCCTTTACCCTTCCGCCTCTGATAAGAACAACGCTATGTTCCTGAAGGTTATGTCCTTCACCGGGGATGTAAGCTGTAACTTCGATACCGTTTGTAAGACGAACTCTGGCGATCTTTCTTAAAGCTGAGTTAGGCTTTTTAGGTGTAGAAGTTTTAACTGCTGTACAAACTCCACGACGCTGAGGGCATGAAATGTCTGTAGCTTTCTTTTTAAGAGAGTTAAGACCTTTCTGAAGAGCGGGAGCAGTTGATTTTTTCTCTACTGTCTGTCTGCCCTTTCTGACTAACTGGTTAAATGTTGGCATTAAAGTGCACCTCCTTATAGAATTAATACTTTCTGCCATTGCAATAAGTTCTTTTGTATGTCTAATGACATACCAATAAAGTACCTGCACGCAGGCACTTTGTTAGTGTATCATTGAGATATCGCTTTTGTCAATATTTTTTTCGCAATTCAACAAAAATTTACAGTGAATATTGGCTGGTTTTAACAAAATACTATTATTGTCAAAAATCCCAGGGTTTAATCAGCCCTTTGAGCCATATTTTTATATTATTTTTATATTATTTTTATGTTTATCACTGTTTTATGCCAAGGCCTTCCCCGCTGTCATCCATTGTCGATCTAGGATCAAGCGGCCCAGGACAGCCTATAAAAACGCCCCGGGATATCCGGGGCGCTGTTTTTAAAGTCATCAGTCTTCTTTAAAATCAAAATCTGAACCTGAATCAAAATCAAAGTCGAGGTCTTCCTCAGCTTCCTTGTTTTCAAGACCAGTTTCGATCTCGATGTTTCTGTATCTTGCCATACCTGTACCGGCAGGGATAGGTTTACCGATGATAACGTTCTCTTTAAGACCGTTAAGAGGGTCGATCTTTCCTTTGATGGCTGCTTCAGTAAGGACTCTTGTTGTCTCCTGGAATGAAGCGGCTGAAAGGAATGAGTCTGTGGCAAGGGATGCCTTAGTGATACCAAGAAGCACCCTAGTTCCCTTGGCAGGTTCTTTGCCCTGTTCCTCAAGCTCAGCGTTTGTATCCTCAAATGTGAGCCAGTCTACGAGGCTTCCGGGAAGGAAGTCTGTATCTCCGATCTCCTCGATCTTAACTCTCTTGAGCATCTGGCGGACGATTACCTCGATATGCTTATCGTTGATCTCAACACCCTGGAGTCTGTAAACTCTCTGAACTTCCTGGATCATGTAGTCCTGAACGCCTCTCAGGCCTTTGATCTTAAGGATATCATGAGGATTTACTGAACCTTCGGTGATCTCGTCGCCGGCTCCGATAACGTCACCGTCAAATACCTTTATTCTTGAGCCGTAAGGGATAAGATAATCCTTTGACTCTCCTGTTTCTTCATTAAAGATAGTAACTTCACGTTTCTTCTTATTATCTGTAACGGAAACTTTTCCGCCGAATTCTGAAATGATGGCAAGTCCCTTAGGCTTTCTTGCCTCAAAAAGCTCCTCGACACGGGGAAGACCCTGTGTGATGTCGTCTCCGGCGATACCGCCTGTATGGAAGGTACGCATTGTAAGCTGTGTACCGGGCTCACCGATGGACTGAGCAGCGATGATACCAACTGACTCACCGATACGGACTGAACGTCCGCTGGCCATGTTGGCACCGTAGCACTTAGCACAGATACCGATCTTAGAACGGCATGTAAGTACTGTTCTGATGAGAACGCTCTTGATGCCTGCTTTTTCAACCTTTTCAGCCTGGTCAGGAGTGATCATGGTGTCAGCGGGAACTATGACCTCGCCTGTTGCAGGGTCAACGATGTCGTTTATTGACCAGCGTCCTCTAAGTCTGTCCTGAAGACTTTCGATAACTTCATTTCCGTCAACGAAGGCGCTTACCCACAGGCCGGGAACTTCTTTGCCTTCGGGTGTGCAGTCCCACTCACGGATGATGATATCCTGTGAAACGTCAACAAGACGTCTTGTAAGGTAACCAGAGTCGGCTGTACGAAGGGCCGTATCTGTAAGACCTTTACGAGCACCATGGGCTGAAATGAAGTACTCCAGAACTGAAAGACCTTCACGGAAGTTTGACTTGATGGGGAGCTCTATGATACCACCGGAAGGGTTGGCCATAAGTCCACGCATACCGGCAAGATGTTTGATATGGCTCTTTGAAACACGGGCTCCTGAGTCAGCCATCATGAAGATGTTGTTATATTTACCAAGTCCCTTAAGAAGGGCATCTGTTATCTTATCGTTGGCGATGTTCCATGTTTCGATGACTTTGTTATGACGCTCGTCGTCTGTCATGAAACCACGTCTGTATTTCTTTGTGATCTTTTCAACAGTCTCCTCAGCCTCAGCAAGGTACTGTTTCTTTTCCTTAGGGATCTCCATATCTGAAATGGAAACAGTAAGGGCTGCTCTTGTGGAGTACTTATAACCGAGGGACTTGATCTTGTCAAGCATATCGGCTGTTTCTGTAGCTCCGCGTCTGTTGATGCACTTGTTGATGATCTTACCGATCATTTTCTTTGTTACAAGGAAGTCGATCTCATATCTGAACTTCTCGTCATCGTTCGTTCTGTCGATGTAGCCGAGGTTCTGAGGTATAGCCTCATTGAATATGATCCTTCCGACTGTTGTGATTACTACCCTGCTTTCCTCTACACCGTCAAATGTAAGAGTCCTTCTTACCTTAACGGGCTCATGGAGAGATACTTCTCTGTTCTCGTATGCAAGGATAGCTTCCCTCTCATCCCTGTAGATCTTATATACGGGGTGCATGATAGGATTTCCGTCACCGTCAAGTACAGGATTTCCATCGGCGTCTGTTTCGGGCACCTGTTTAACAAGTTCGTCCTTGCAGAGTGTAAGGTAGTACATACCAAGGATCATATCCTGTGTGGGAACGGTTACGGGCGCTCCGTCTGAAGGTTTCAGAAGGTTATTAGGTGAGAGCAGAAGGAATCTGCACTCTGCCTGCGCCTCTACTGAAAGAGGTACATGGACAGCCATCTGGTCTCCGTCGAAGTCGGCATTGTATGCTGTACAAACAAGAGGATGGAGTTTTATGGCACGGCCCTCAACAAGTACGGGCTCGAATGCCTGGATACCAAGTCTATGGAGTGTAGGAGCACGGTTGAGCATAACGGGATGCTCTTTGATAACGTCCTCCAGCACGTCCCATACCTCTGTCTGAAGTCTTTCGATCATTCTCTTAGCTGATTTTACGTTGTGGGCAAGTCCCTTTTCCACGAGCTTTTTCATAACGAAGGGCTTGAAAAGCTCGATTGCCATTTCTTTGGGAAGACCACACTGATATATTTTAAGCTCGGGACCTACGACGATAACTGAACGTCCTGAATAGTCAACACGTTTACCAAGAAGGTTCTGACGGAAACGTCCCTGCTTGCCTTTAAGCATATCAGAAAGAGATTTAAGAGGTCTGTTGCCGGGGCCTGTTACAGGTCTGCCGCGGCGGCCGTTGTCGATAAGGGCGTCAACGGCTTCCTGGAGCATCCTCTTTTCGTTTCTGACGATGATGTCAGGAGCGCCCAGCTCAAGAAGTCTCTTAAGACGGTTATTTCTGTTTATTACTCGTCTGTAAAGGTCGTTCAGGTCACTTGTGGCGAAACGTCCACCATCAAGCTGTACCATGGGACGGATATCAGGAGGGATTACCGGGATGGCATCAAGTATCATCCATTCGGGTTTATTTCCTGAAAGTCTGAAGGATTCAACGACCTCAAGACGTTTGATTATCCTTATTTTCTTCTGGCCTGTGGTGTTCACAAGCTGTTTTTTGAGTTCTTCTGACTCTTTTTCCAGGTCGATGGCGCAAAGGAGCTCTTTGATGGCTTCGGCACCCATTCCTACTCTGAATGTGTCGCCGTATTTTTCGAGCATATCCTTATACTCTCTCTCTGAAAGAAGGTCTTTCTGGTGAAGGTTAGTCTCACCGGGATCAAGGACGATGTAGCTTCCGAAATAAAGCACCTTTTCAAGGGCCTTGGGAGACATTGAAAGAATAAGTCCCATACGGCTGGGGATTCCCTTGAAGTACCAGATGTGTGAAACGGGAGCTGCAAGTTCGATATGTCCCATACGCTCACGTCTTACCTTTGCCTTTGTTACCTCAACGCCGCATCGGTCGCAGACTACGCCTTTATATCTGATTCTTTTATATTTACCACAGTGGCACTCCCAGTCCTTTGTGGGTCCGAATATCCTTTCGCAGAAAAGACCGTCCCTCTCGGGTTTGAGTGTTCTGTAGTTGATAGTTTCAGGTTTCTTTACTTCACCATGACTCCATTCACGAATTTTTTCCGGAGAAGCCAGGCCGATCTTGATCGAATCGAATACTATGCCCTGCTCTGTGTTCTGCTGCATTTAACATTCTCCCTTCTTATTCTTCGTCGTCATAGTTATCTGTGTAATCATCACCGAATTTGAAATCGTCTTCGCCTTCGGAGTCGTTTCCGAATATCATATCTATGGCATCGTTTAAGCTGCCCTCTTCCTCGGAATATCCCTCATGGTTCTTATCAAGGTCGTTGATGACCTGCATGTCGATGTTCTCGCCCATATCGTCATCATCGATGGATTCCTTGATCTCGACCTCTGTGGAGTCAGCTCTGAGCACCTTGATATCAAGAGCCAGTGACTGGAGTTCCTTAAGGAGTACCTTGAATGATTCAGGAACACCGGGCTCAGGTATGTTCTCGCCCTTAACGATGGCCTCATAGGTCTTTACACGTCCTACGATATCGTCGGACTTAACAGTAAGGATCTCCTGAAGGGTATAGGCTGCGCCGTATGCCTCAAGAGCCCAAACCTCCATCTCACCGAAACGCTGTCCGCCGAACTGTGCTTTACCGCCAAGGGGCTGCTGTGTAACCAGTGAGTAAGGACCTGTTGAACGTGCGTGGATCTTATCATCAACAAGATGATGGAGTTTCAGGTAGTGCATGAAACCGATGGTAACTCTGTTATCAAAGGGTTCTCCTGTACGTCCGTCACGAAGTTCTACCTTACCGTCACGGCTGAGTTTAACTCCCTTCCACTCTGCTCTGTGGTCTCTGTTTTCATAAAGTTCATCATATATATCGCCCTGAAGGAGAGGTTTCCATTTTGCGGAGAATTCCTCCCAGTCAGTATTTACATAGTCATTTGCCATCTCGAGGGTATCCATGATATCTACCTCGTTGGCGCCGTCGAATACGGGGGTTGATATCTTCCATCCAAGGGCCTTTGCAGCCAGTGAAAGATGGGTCTCAAGGACCTGTCCGATATTCATACGAGAAGGGATACCAAGGGGGTTAAGAACGATATCCAGGGGACGTCCATTTTCAAGGAAAGGCATATCCTCTACAGGAAGTACTCTGGAGACAACACCCTTGTTACCATGACGGCCGGCCATCTTGTCACCAACGGATATCTTACGTTTCTGAGCGATGTAAACACGAACGAGCTGGTTTACGCCAGGTCCGATGTCGTCGCCGTTTTCCCTTGTAAATATCTTAACATCTACGATGATACCTGTCTCACCGTGGGGAACCCTGAGGGATGTATCCCTAACTTCCCTTGCCTTCTCACCGAAGATGGCTCTAAGAAGTCTTTCCTCAGCTGTGAGTTCAGTCTCTCCCTTAGGAGTAACCTTTCCGACAAGTATATCGTTTGAACGTACCTCTGCACCGATTCGGATAACTCCTCTTTCGTCGAGGTCTCTAAGAGCATCCTCACCTACGTTGGGGATATCTCTTGTTATTTCTTCGGGTCCGAGTTTCGTATCCCTTGCCTCGGCCTCGAATTCTTCTATATGAACGGAAGTATAAACGTCTTCCTGTACAAGTCTCTCACTTAAGAGAACAGCATCCTCGTAGTTGTAACCTTCCCAAGTCATGAAACCGATAAGAGGGTTCTTGCCCAGTGAAAGCTCACCATTGCTTGTGGATGCACCGTCAGCGATGATCCTGCCGGCTTCGATCCTGTCGCCCTTATTGACGATGGGTCTCTGGTTCATACAAGTTCCCTGGTTGCTCCTCTGGAACTTGATAAGGTGGTAAACGTCCTTCTGGCCGCTGTCTGTCTTGATGACGATCTCATTGGCTGAAAGCTTTTCTACAACACCGCTGTTTTTAGCTACGACAGCTATACCTGAGTCCTTAGCTGCCTTATATTCCATACCTGTTCCTACGATGGGTGAATCAGTCGTAAGAAGAGGAACGGCCTGACGCTGCATGTTTGATCCCATGAGCGCACGGTTAGCATCGTCGTTTTCAAGGAAGGGGATGAGGGCTGTAGCAACAGAAACCATCTGCTTAGGTGATACGTCCATGAGCTGGATCTCTGTTCTGTCTACCTCGATGATATCCTCACGGTGACGGCCTGATACCTTTTTATTGATGAAGTGGCCTTCAGCGTCCAGGGGCTCATTAGCCTGTGCTACGTTGTAGTTTTCCTCTTCATCAGCAGTTACATAGATTACCTCATCTGTAACTCTGGGGAGCTCTCCGCTCTGGTCTACAATCCTGTAGGGAGCTTCGATGAATCCATATTCATTTATACGGGCGAATGTGGCAAGGGAGTTGATAAGACCGATGTTAGGTCCTTCTGGTGTCTCTATGGGGCACATTCTTCCGTAATGTGAATGGTGAACGTCTCGAACTTCGAAACCAGCTCTTTCCCTTGAAAGACCTCCGGGTCCAAGGGCTGAAAGACGGCGTTTATGTGTAAGTTCCGCAAGGGGGTTATTCTGGTCCATGAACTGTGACAGCTGTGAACTTCCGAAGAACTCCTTGATGGCTGCGGTAACGGGTCTTACATTTATAAGTGCCTGGGGTGTTGCGTTTTCCATATCCTGAATGGTCATACGCTCACGTACTACCCTTTCCATTCTTGAAAGGCCGATACGGAACTGATTCTGTAAAAGTTCTCCAACGGAACGGATACGTCTGTTGCCCAGGTGGTCGATATCATCAACATTGCCGTATCCCATATCAAGATGCATAACATAGTTGATGGATGCCATAATATCCTCAACGGTTATGTGGATGGGAACTAGCTCATGATAGTTTTCCTTAACTGCTGCCTTAAGAGCCTCAACGCTTTCAAATGAGTCGAGCAGTTCACGCATTTTAGGATAGTATACCTTTTCCTTTATGCCAAGGTCTGCTGCTGTGATGCCATACTCAGCGATGTAGGGATCGATGGATACCTCTCTGTTTGAAAGGATCTTGATATGCTTTCCTTCATCTGTCCTGATGGTGATGCTGGCGATACCTGTATCCTGGATCTCATCAAGGATATCGGGTGTGAGGACTGTCTCAGCCTCTGCTATGATCTCACCTGTAAGGGGATCAACAACGTTTTCAGCAAGTACAGCACCGTTTACACGGCTCTTTAAAGCAAGTTTTTTATTAAATTTGTAACGTCCTACTTTAGCAAGGTCATATCTCTTGGGGTCAAAGAACATGCCCTTGAGAAGACTCTCTGAACTTTCGACTGTGGGAGGCTCACCGGGTCTGAGTTTTTTGTAAAGCTCGATAAGACCTTCCTCATAGCTCTTGCTGACATCCTTTTCGATGGTAGCAAGTATTTTAGGTTCTTCGCCGAAAAGCTCGATGATCTCCGCATCAGTGCTTACTCCCAGAGCTCTTATGAGCACTGTTACAGGGACCTTTCTTGTACGGTCGACACGAACGCTGAATACATCGTTTGAGTCTGTCTCGTATTCAAGCCAGGCACCTCTGTTGGGGATAACGGTCGATGATAAAAGTTTCTTTCCAAGTTTGTCAAATTCAGAAGCATAGTAAATGCCGGGTGATCTGACAAGCTGGCTGACGATAACACGTTCAGCACCATTTATAATGAAGGTACCAGTATCAGTCATGAGGGGGAAATCTCCCATAAATATTTCCTGATCTTTGATCTCTTCGGTCTCTTTGTTGATAAGTCTTGCTCTTACCTTGAGGGGAGCCGCATAAGTAGCGTCTCTTTCCTTGCACTCCTCGATGGAGTACTTAGGTGTTGACTCAAGGACAAAGCTTGTGAACTCAAGAACAAGATTGCCATTGAAATCAGTGATCGGTGAAATGTCATCAAAAACTTCCTGAAGACCTTCGTCAAGGAACCACTGGTAAGAATTTTTCTGGACTTCGATAAGATTAGGCATTTCAAGAACTTCTTTTATCCTTGAATAGCTTTTTCTTTTCTTCTCGCCCATCTGAACCGAGTGAATTCTGTTTTTTTCCATAAAGCCACCCCTTAAAAATATTAGACGTTGACAAGTGATCTCTAAACTGACGGCAGGCTGTATCTGGCTTCTGCCAGGCCCCGGGACATGGTATCCGTCCCGTTTCCAAATGTTTTATTTACAGCCCCTGAAATGGAGTCATAAATAAAACATCCGGTTTTTCAGCTTTGCCGTATAAAAAATTAAGAACTGCCCGAATCAATGCCTGCTTTTAACCCCTTAACCTTTGATCAGCAAGAGGTAAAAAGTTCACAAAAATTCAGGAAATTCTATCCCAAAAGAACTAAAATAAGTACATGGCACTTATTTTTTATATATAATTAACAGCTGTCGATAAATTTAATCAAAAAAGTTTGTCAAAAAACAACTTAAACTTTTTTGTCAACACAATTTTCATTATTTTTACTAAATAAAG
>JABLTR010021864.1_pt1 | contig 32680 bp, 30 predicted proteins | sample 7160071 | NCBI WGS metagenome assembly JABLTR01 (sample SAMN14651230, study PRJNA627086) | human gut metagenome | isolation source: feces | host: Homo sapiens | reverse complement strand
TGTACTTGTCCCCCCGAAAACAAGCACATTGTCCCTAAATAATGACTCCCATAAGAGTCCGAGGAAATTCGTTTCCCCGGGCTCTTTTTTTATTTCTTTTCGCTTCTTATCCCGGGTTTTAACTGAATTTAGAGTATTTTTGAACTTTTTTCGCAAATATTTGGGTGAGCGTCCGGTTGCTAAAATGGTTGGACAAACGACCAGGTTGGAGTGGGATGACCACATGGTATCTAAGGGAAATGGCATTTAACTCAAAAAATTGACAGCGAAATTTGAATTAAATGAAAAATTTGCGGGTAGTATCATCAAATTTTTGATTTAATTCAATTTTTGGACGCAAAATTTTGAGTTAATTCAAGGAGATAAGCAAAAATTGCTGGTACAGAAATAGCTGGAGGAGTAACTATTTAGGGAGGCAAGATACATGGAACGGACGGGAGAGCGTACACGGGACATCCGATTTTACAGCAGCAAGAACGGAGATATCTGTTATTTTCACGGAGACGCCTTGGAAATCGTCCAAAAACTGCTCCAGATGGATCAGATGACTCTCAATCAATTTGCAGACTCGTTAGCTGCAACGAGACAGCATGTCAGCCAAATGCATCAGGCCGCGCTGGCTGCAATGCCTTCCCTGCGCCAGTCTGCATTTGCATCAGGGGATGTCGAAGATATTCTGTTTTTCCGGATCGCCAATGGTTTACCGATCGAATAAGATCAGGAAATCAATAAAGACCAGAAATGCATGACCTAAATCTGAGGATTTACTAAAACGAGGAGGATTATTATGAGCACAGGATGCAAAACCAATAATATCGATGTAGATGAAATCCTTGAAGAGATCGAAAATGCCGGCTTGGATACCCCGAAGATCAAATGCTGTATTTGTGGCAGAGAGAAACCGGCCCATGCTGTATATACCTTGCCTGAGGTCTGGCGCCATGCGAGACGGATGGCATTGTATATGTTGGGTAAGGCCCCCAAGCCTACTTCAGTAGATGAGCAGGCGCTGGTGCGTAAATATGGGTATACGATCCATGATGTGTTTTGCGTCGACTGCTGGTTAGATCTCATCTTGGACGGCCGTAAAACGGACAGCTAATCTTATATACAGCAAAAAGTCACTAAGTTTAATTTGACCGACAATTCCTCATCAGTCTCTGCCAGATACTCCGCTGCTGAGTACAAAGGATATCTGATAGCTTGTGTCATCCAACATCGGGCACCTCCATGTGGCATATATAGGATGCGTGTAATGAGAGGAACCATAGGCTTGTCTCTGTATGTAAGAGAAAGCACAGCCCAAGGTAAGAAATGGTATATTTCTACCGGAGGAAGTAAGACAAGGAGAAAAAGATTCAATGGAAAACAGTACTGAAGTACTTACGATTACAATCGACACTGAACTCAAAGAACAAATCGAACAGATTATCCAGCCCATGGGCATCAGCCTTGAGCAATTGATCATCAGGTTTCTTGTTTGGTGTGTCAGTGAACCGGAGCAGGCGATTGATTATTTGCAAAAGGCGAAGGCAGATCAAAAGTAAGGACTCCAGCAAGAGTGATGTTGCTGGGTAATATAATAATCGGGTTCATCTTGTGTGGTGAGCCCGATATTTTTATTATTGTGTCCGTCACGGCAATAAATATGAACCCGCCCCGAATTGCGGTTTGCCCCACCTAATTTTAGCCCCTGGTCATATGTCAGGGGCTTTTACATTTTCACCAAATTTTTTTGCTTGAAATTGTATATATCAAACAAAATTGGTCAAAATAACACAAAAAACTACAAAACAAGCGATATCAAAGGAGTGTATGACGAGTCATCTGCACGGCTCCGCCAAAAAGTTTGCATATCATAATATGTAGATAAAAAACGCCTGCAAACACCCACACCCATATGGTGGGTGGCTTAACAAAAGAAAGGAGCCCTTTATGAGCAATATTATTAACGATAACATTAACCCTAATGCCGTCAAGCTGTACCGGCAGGTAACTCGTGATTGGCACACGCTGCAGGCTGGATTGACGGCTGAGCAGCAGATCGAGCAGGCAACACAGATCATGCGTATGGCACAGATCGACGCACCCGGCAAGGAGCCTAAAATCCTGATTGAGACGACCAAAGAGGATGGATCCAAAGAGCGCCATGTGCCCAGAGGCTGCGAATTTGAGCGGTTTGGCTGTCGTCCGTACGGGTGGCCCGTCAATCCATATGATGTGACGGTGTATCCCATGGGTAACCAGGGGCTTGCTCAGTTATTTGTGGACTCTGTCGCAAAGGGACGTATCGCCTACCATAGTGGACTCAAAACAATCATGTCTTTCGACGGGAAAAAGTGGGTCCAGGATGATAGCAATGGCAGCCAGATGTACCTGGCACAGGATGATTTTATCGGCATGCTGAGGCATGCAGCAGATTGCATTGATGACAAGGATTTTAAAAAATTGTTTGAACAGGCACGTATTGCCGCCGCAATAAGCGAAACCGGCAAGAGAGCCATGGCAGCATACGCCAAGGCCAAGCTGGCCGTACCCGCAGAGCGATGGGACGTGGATCCGTATGCCCTAAATATGCAAAATGGTGTCTACCATCTTAATACGATGTCGTTTGAACCTGGGCATCGGTCTGAGGACATGATGACCCAGATCGCTAATGTGGCATACGATCCAGATGCCACCAGCCAGCTTTTTGAGGATTTTTTAGTGTCGATTTTTGATGGAGACAAAGAAAAAGTTGATTTTATTTTGCGTTGGTTTGGCTACTCGCTGCTCGGCGCAAATCCGCAGGAAAAATTTTTAATCGCATTTGGTCGGACAAGCCGCAACGGCAAGGGCACTTTCCAGGCCGCAATCAACGCCATGATGGGCGATTATGTAGGTAATGCGTCGGAAAAAATGATTATTAAAGGGAGCAAAGTGTCTGATGGCACCCAGCAGGAGTATCTTGCAGCACTTACCGGCAAGCGATTTACATCGATCAGCGAGTTACCCCGCAACTCTCAGCTTGATGGTAATCTGCTGAGACAGGTAACTGGTGACGATCCGCTTAATGTCTGCCGCAAATACAAGGAATCGACCGAAATCAAGGTATATCCCCATATCACATGCTGGACCAATTACCTGCCCCGCACCAACGACCCCAAGCTTTTTGAAAGCAACCGCATCATGGTTCTGACTTTTGATCACCATTATGTCGATGAAATGGAATCCAAGAGGACCGGTAAGCCAGCCGATTTGGATCCGACTCTGAAAAATCGGATCCGGGATCCGAAAGAACTGCCCGGGATCTTTAACATCCTTTTGCGTGGCTGGGAAGACTATGGCGCTCGTGGGCATCTGGATCCTCCGGCATGTGTGATCCAGGCTACTTATGACTACATGTCTGTGGACGATCCCATTACGCAGTATATGCATGACTGTTACGTTGAGACAGGTAATCCCAGCGATATCATCCTCGCTGGTCAGCACTTTGAAATTTTTAAGCGTTGGGCTCGGGACAACAACTATGGCGACTCGAGCAAGTCGACCTATAAAAAGGATATGGCAGGCCACACCAAGACCACTTGCAAGGGACGGGATGCCTTGGTCGGCTACCGTATCCGTACTCCGGACGATGGCGAGTGGGTCGATCCCAACCATACAGCTAAGACAGCTAAGGTTGATGACAAACCTGAGCAGGCGACCACCGACGCTGGCACTGACACCGAAGCTGGCACTGACACCGACAGCATCAAAGTAGTACAGATACAGCTGGCGTGTTAATATTCACATTCACAGGGCGGATCACACAGATCCGTCCTGTTTTTAAGCAATGTAGTTGCAGTTTTGGACCAAAAAATGCAACAGCGGACATAATTTTTACAACACAAGACATGCACGTTCTTATGGTTGCCTGATTTGTGTTATTTTCAAGCTGTGCGTGTTGCACATTTTCTCAAATAGTTGCAACTCGGTTGCAAAAAACTGCAACACCTGCAAATAACTTATTTGGTTGGATTTGATGGGATTTTATTTATATTCGCACAATATTATAACTTTTTATAGGTAAAAATATATATGTTGCAGAAATTGCAGTTTTATATGTATTTTCTACTGGATCTATTATTTAATAAACAGTCTGGGAAAATTTTTCGGGCTAAAAAAACTGCAATTTCTGCAATTTCTGCAACACCAGGATTGTTGATCCTCTCACATATTTTAGTTATTGGCTCCTTATACACCTTATATACAAAGAAAAGCTGACGGAGATTTCCCGTTACCAAGCATACTGCATCTCTTGCCGGGTTATCTGCTCGATGCTGAATGTTAGATCCAACACTTATCCACTGTCGGGCCCGAAGTCTAAACCGTGCCAAATTTGCTTGGAAAGTGACGTACTATCCTTGTTTTCCTTGTATATAAGTCCCAAATATCATCACAATAGATGCATATACTCCGGATGACATTGGCAAAACGATTGATATAGCCGTAGGCGGGCGGTGCGGTCAAGCATGGCGGGATCGCTACCATATGGCAATTGTCAAATTTTGTTTTCGATCACCTTTCATTGTTTTTTAGCGTGTTGAAGTAAGAGATCCAACGAGGCAGCGGTTGAGGCAGTTATCAAGTATTTCTTAATAACTGCGATCTTCTCCGACTCACATAAGTATATAAGAGATCGTATGGATTTAGGAATTGTTTCATTTGACGATTCGGTTAACCTGACAGGAGACTTTAAGCTGGACTATCCGGAAATTCCGGATAGTTGTCTCCTCGATCGTCTGAACATCCACATCGTAAAACTCCGACATCATTCTTTGCGTCAGTCAGATATACTTACTCTGTTGACACAGTATGGACAGACTGGGGGTATTGACATCACCCGGCCTGTCCATCTTGTTTTGCCAGAGAAAAAAGATAGACAGGTATTTTTTGTAGCAACGTGGGATAAAAGTCATCTGTTAGTGCAAAAAACCATAATTGGAGGTGATATAAATGAAGTCTGCGATCTCCAGCAACAACCACCCTATGAGCAAGCTACAGAGAATAGTGCTCACAGCGGTAACTAAGGCGGACTTTATAAAATGATAAATGGCAGCCTTGTTCCTTTTTTCCGGGTGCAGCAGCAGATAGCCAGGGCTGCTTAGGCGCTGTGATAGCTTGTCATGCTCCAAAAGTACTTCAACAGGGAGGACGGCTTCTGTATGTTGCTTCTGCTTTAATTTAACTTTATGAAAAAGGCTCAAGGCAGTTCTTCCTTTCGCTTCTGCTTACTATATGGTATTATATTATAGTAAAGAAGGTATCAATTGTCTACACAAGGTAGGATTATATGGGAAAGGAGGCGCCTATGCAAACTCTATTTCATGTAAGTCGGGTCGCCGTTAAGGCTCCAGAAATTCGTATTCAAAGGTATCATAAAGACTTTTCCTGGGGTTTCTATTGTACACAGTTTGAAAATCAGGCTGTGCGCTGGGCAACCAGATTCGGAACCCCCGGTATCGTTAATATCTATTCTTTCGATGACACTGCATCGCTGAACATCAAACGATTCTCTGAACTGTCTGATGAGTGGCTGGATTTTGTGGTGGCCTGCCGTAGTGGCGCGACACACCCCTACGATGTAGTGGAGGGTCCTATGGCAGATGATACTATTTTTAACTATGTCCAGGGTTTTTTGGATGGATAGATCAGCCGGGCGGCCTTTTGGGAGCTTGCAAAATTCAAGTATCCGACCCACCAGATCAGCTTCCACACACAAAAGGCCTTGGCAGCCTTGCGCTTTGAAAGGAGCTATCAAGCCCATGTGTAAGAAAAACAACAGTTCGCTGTTTTTTGTATGCTCGCTGATCGAGCAGATTGGCCGAACCCTGCATCAAAAGCGCGGAAAGGTCGTTTCCTGTTTGGGCATAGAACGCATTAGAATCCTCCTGAAAAACGCTGATATCCTTCACTGCGAGCCTATTGCGAAGGTCGCAGATGATGTTGTGGCAGAGTTCGGGCTGCAGCAGGACGACTACGATAATGTGAGCCAATCGAAATACCTGGTTCCTGATGTTTGGACAATTGGAAAGGTATATGCGCGGCTGATCGAAGATATTTCTTCCGATTCCAATGTCGCGGAAACCCTTGTTGAAGTCTACGGATCCTGGATCGACGCCAGACTCAGTGACTACAATTCCATCTTCTACTTCCAGTCACGGGACTACATCGCTGAAAGTTATCGCAGCGGGGCTATGCTGGAAGGCTATGATGACTCCCTTATTCCTGGTAGCACTTGATATGGGTACTATCTAACATTCCTCTCCTGTGATATACTGAAATCTATCATTACTGAGGGGATAGACAAGGACTATGAGTCTCAAGGATAGAAAGGGGTACGGCTCTCCTTCCACCCTCAAGTTCACGCAGAATATCCACATATATGTGATAGGGCCTTCCCAGCATTAGTCAACCATAGAGGTCTCTGCTCTATATCCCACTCTATATAGCCTAAAAGGAAACCCGACCTGTGAGCATGTGACACAGGCCGGGTTTTTCTTCCTACTGGAATAACATCCTGTTTTTCCAATTCTACAGAATAGATTTGCCAAGCGCAATAGCTTCCTGAATCTCCTTTTTTTCTGCTATATCCCCTACATCCATGTTGCCTCCGGCCAGCACATGGCCAAGATTTTTCCAACGCAGATGCTCCATCAGATGGTCGTAGTAAAGAACAGCGTCATCAAATCCATATCCCTCTGCCGCCATCAGAAGTACGGAGGACTTTCCGTTACCTCTCAACAAATTCTTATTTCCCTCTTCCAAGGCAAACAGGCGATCAAGGGCCGTGAGCAGCTGTCCACTCATGGTCCAATAATACAAAGGGCTGGCAAGAACAACCACATCGCAAGCCTGAACAGCCGGGTATATCATCCGCATATCATCCTGCTGGACACAAGGACAATCTCGATCACTGTGCCCGCCAAAGCACCCCCTGCAGCCGTGGATTTCCATTTTGTCTAAAAAGAACTCGGTTACGGTATGGCCTGCGCTCTCAGCTCCTTGGGTAAAGGCATTCACCAGGGCCGAAGTATTTCCGTTTCGCCGGGGACTTCCGTTGAGAATGACAATCTTTTTTCCCATGAAAAATTCTCCTTGCATCTCAGATCTTATCCGCCAAAGCAGCGGCCTGAGCACAACCATCGGTCTTGTTGATGTCGCCCACATTCAAAACGCCGGGTACCAGCACCTCGCCCACCATCTTCCACTTGTTCAGAGCGGCGGTGCGCTCCATGGGAATACGGACACCGTCCAGAACCGTTCTGTCCTCCTCTTCGCAGCAGGAGATCAGGGCGCATTCTTTTCCGGCGATGTCCTTGCCGCCCACCACCAGAGAGTAGATCCGGTCGATGACGCCTTTGATCTGGGCGGGGATGGAGTACCAGTAGACCGGCATAGTGAAAACCAGAACGTCCGCTTCCAGGATGGCCGGGGCAATGGTGTTGAAATCATCGTCAAAAGAGCAGGCCTTTCCGGTCTTAAAGCAGGTCTCACAGGCGTGACAGCCACCAATTTTCATCATGGCAGCATCAAAACGGGTGACCGTATGGCCTTTTGACTGGGCCGCCTGGATGAAGTCATCCGTCATGGCAAAACTATTGCCATTTTTTCTGGGACTTCCGGTAATAACCACAATGTTTTTGCTCATAATATACTCCTCCTCATGGGGCAGGATTGACTTCCTGCGCGTTTGATACTACAATTGTATTCGGAATAAAACAAAAAACAAGTACGCGCATTTAGGTTTGATACTTACCAAAAGGAGAGTGTAAAATGGGAACGCGGTGCATTGCCGACGAATGTCTGGGGACTACAGGATTCAGTTATACTCTTTCTCTCATTAATGGAAAGTACAAGATGACCATTCTCTATACCCTGATGGAATTTGGTGTGGTCCGGTTCAATGAGATGAAAAAATATATCGGTGGGATTTCTTATAAAACGCTCAGCGCAACCTTGAAAGAGTTAGAGGCAGATGGGCTTGTTCATCGCGAGGAGTATCCTCAGATCCCCCCAAAGGTGGAGTACAGCCTGACAGAACGTGGCAAGTCTCTAATTCCAATTTTAGATGGGATGTGCGAGTGGGGCGATCAACACAGGCAATAAATTCACGATAGAAATCTTCTTATATGAAAATATCTTTTAGAAAAGCGGAGCTCTGTGGTAAGAGCTCCGCTTTTCTGCGTATAGAGAGGAAAATGGATATGTCATTCTCCCTCATAGGCCTGACGGAAGATCTCCATGATCTGCTCCTTCGTGGCAGTACGGGGATTGGTAAGACTGCATACGTCCTTCATCGCATTTTCTGCCATCACAGCAAAGTCCTCCGGCTTGACCCCCAGCTCCTTCAGATTAGCCGGGATGCCAAGGCGCTGACTCAAACGCTTGACTGCTGCGATTCCTTCCTCGGCGGCAGCGGAGCAGGACATGTCGTTTCCGCGCACCCCCATGTTCAGGGCGATCTCCTTAAAACGAGTCATGTTGCCGATGAGATTGAACTTCATTACATAGGGCAGCAGCACGGCGTTACACACACCATGGGGCAGGTTATAGTAGCCGCCCAGCTGGTGTGCCATGGCGTGGACATAGCCCAGAGATGCGTTGTTGAAGGCAATACCGGCCAGATACTGGGCGTAAGCCATCTTATCCCGTGCCTTCATATAATTTCCGTTGGCCACCGCCTTGGGCAGATAGTGGGAAATCATTCCGATAGCCATGGTTGCCGCCGCATCGGTGAGGGGGTTAGAGTTAGTGGATACATAGGCCTCGATGGCGTGGGTGAGGGCGTCCATACCAGTGGCCGCGGTGAGAGCGGGAGGCATGCCCTTCATCAGCTCCGGATCATTGATGGCGATCTGGGGGGTAACCCTCCAGTCTACAATGGCCATCTTCACCTTCCGTCTGGTGTCGGTAATGATACAGAAACGGGTGATTTCCGAAGCTGTTCCCGCGGTGGTGTTGACTGCCATCAGAGGCATCAATGGACGGTTGGACTTATCTACCCCTTCGTAGTCATGGATGGTGCCGCCGTTGGCAGCCACCATGCCGATGCCTTTGGCACAGTCGTGGGAAGAACCGCCGCCCAGAGAGAGGATAGAGTCACACCCGTTGTCCCGGTAGACAGCCACACCGGCCTCTACATTCTTATCGGTAGGATTGGGTTCTGCTCCGGGAAAGACAATGGACTCCACACCGGATTGAGCCAAAATTTCCTGGATCTGTCCGGCCATGCCGCTCTCATGGAGAAATCGATCTGTGACAATCATGGTCTTATGGCCGCCCAAGCTCTTCATCAGATCACCGGCTTCCTGGGACGCTCCCATTCCAAACACATTTCGAGTCGGCAGATAGTAATACGTTGACATGACAAGGCCTCCTTACATATTCTCACAAAACGCATCCCAAAAATGAAAGTTTTTCTTTCTTTTCTTTCGTTTTGAGGTGGGTTCATTATAGCCAGTAAGGAGGCTGATTGTCTAATTCTGAATTTTATATACAGGTATATCTACTTTCGTATAAAGCATTACACCTTGTAATAAGCGTATCTATAGAAGAGTGTTTCTCTTTTACTCAGCCACCCAATGCGCCTGGAATCGTTCTCAACAGACTGTGATCCCACATAAAGTCGAGAAGTTTCTGCTGCACCGGATTTGTGTGTTGTTTTAAAGAGGATAAGTAGATGGCACGCGTTGCAACAGGATCATCCAACTGATAGAAAAACACGCTCTCCGTGGGGGCCACATACTCCGGGATGGTGGAACGCAGGAATGATATTCCCCGTCCTTCACAGACCAGGTAGAAAGCTGTCATCATCTGTGTAAGAAAAACGGACACTTTTGGGGTAAACCCTGCATGTTCACACAGCTGCATGCTGCGCTGATAGCTGTCGTTCCCTGCCTGAAGGAGCAGAAAGGGCTCATCCCGAAAGACCGCCAAGGGCACGGCAGGCTTCTTTTGCCCAGGCTCATTGCGTTTGAGCAGTTCATCAAAAGAGTAACAGTATTGACTTAACTGCTGATTGATTGGAAATCGTGCCGGTACTGCCAGGACAAGTTCTTCCGTACACCACGCTATTGATTGAATCTTTTCATGGGCTTGCAGAGGTTCCGCCTCCAGGAAAAAGTCAAGCTTGTGGCTAAGTAAACGTTCCGCCATGGAGGCGCTCCCCCCCTCCGTCAGCGTCAGGGTGATCTGAGGGTTTTCCGCCCGGAATTCCTGAAACAGCTGTGGAAGCACATAGGTACAAAAAAACATGGAGCTTCCAATGTGCAGCTTGGTTTCCTGGTTGCTGAGCTGGGCAAAGTGGGCGCGCATCTCCTCTTCAATTTTCATCACCTTCTCCACCTGCTGGATATAGTACTGTCCGGCAGGCGTCAGGGAGATAGGGGTGGTGCTACGGTCAAAAATCGGTGTTTTAATTTCCTGCTCCACCTTTTTTACCACAGAGCTGAGCCACGGCTGGGATACATACAATTTTTGAGCCGCTTTTGAGAAGCTGCGTTCCTGATACACCGCGTAAACATACTCCTTGTAGTTCAGCATGTCCATCCCTCCATAGGTAAAACGATATAGCCTTATCTTGAATTAAGAATTTTACAAATTTAAAACTTGCATTATGATTATATCAGAAGGTGAAACAAGCAACAAGACACTTACAGATAGGTAAGTATCCCTTGCTTCAGAGAGCAGAAACCTTCGCAAAGCCGGCTTATCAGAAATGTACAGATAGACTTACAGAACGGAGGGAGTACCAATGAAACGCAAAATATGTTTGGAGAAGGCAGTGGCTTTATTGTCCGTACCAGTCATCGCGATGATCCTTCTGCCCAGTTTAGTTGCTGTATGGAGCGGAAAGATGAACTTTCCCACTACACACAAAGTATGTCTTGCAGCAGAAACCATTGCGTTTGTTCCTGAAGATGACTGGAATATGCAAGACATCATCGTTGACGAAGAAAGTCATATCACGCCGATCGAAAGCAGCAGCTCCGGCTATATCAACGTATCCTATTCTGAACTAAAAACGGGGCATCCAGAGAATATCCGCCTGCTTTGCCAGCGGGACAATCACGGGTCTGTGGAGCAAAAAGTGATGACCTACTGTGTTTTGTTAGGACAAGATGGTCAACTCACAATCGATGCATATCCCGATGATACCGGTATGTATTTTGCACATTATACTTATTCCGGGCAAGCTGCTGTTTGAAAAGATAATCAATGTGGGCCATGGAAATATCCATGGCCCACATTTTTGATCTATTTTTTCTGCTCTGTTGCATATACGAAAAAACATATAGTCTCTTAAAGGAATACAAATTTTACAAAAACACGCTGGACATATAGAATTTAAGCAGAAAACAAAGGCAATCCGGTGGATGAAGCGCGCTCAGACACGGAAAGAATTACAGTTATGAAAGAAAGGACGCGTTGGAAGCATGAATTATCATATTGCCGCCCGTATGGACCGCATGGCCCCCTCCGGTATTCGAAAGGTAAACGAGAAGGCACTTGCTATGGAACGGGCGGGGGAGACGGTTCTCCATTTTGAGATCGGCCGCCCCGACTTCGACACCCCGGAGTATATCAAGCAGGCCGCCAATCAGGCCCTGGCCCAGGGCAAGGTCCACTACACCTCCAACTTCGGCCTGATGGAGCTGCGCCAGGCCATTGCCGACAAGCTCAAGCGGGAAAATCATGTGGACTACAAGGCCTCTGAGGTGCTGGTCACCGTGGGTCTGTCCGAGGCTGTTTTTGCTGTACTGGCCTCCCTGTTGGATGAAGGTGATGAACTGCTGGTACCCGATCCCGTGTGGCTTAACTACATCAATGTGCCCAATCTTCTGGGAGCCAAGGCGGTAACCTATAGCCTGAAGGAGGAAAACGGCTATCAGATGGATCTGGATGAGGTCCGATCTAAAATCACCTCCAAGACCCGGGGCATTGTCATTGTCACCCCCAACAACCCCACCGGCGGCGTACTGGAGGAAGATGTGCTCAAAGAGCTGGCTGAGATTGCCAAGGCGAATGATCTGATGGTCATCGCTGACGAGATCTATGAGCGCCTGGTGTACGACGGGGCCAAACATGTGAGCATTGCCTCCCTTCCCGGCATGAAGGAGCGCACCTTCACCATGAACGGCATGTCCAAGGCCTACGCCATGGACGGCTGGCGGCTGGGCTATGTGGCCGCCCCCGAGGAATACATCACCGTGATAAACAAGTTCCACCAGCACAACACCACCTGCGCCCCCAACTTTGTCCAGGCAGCCTCCATTGCCGCCCTGACTCAGGAGGGTGACGAGGTGCGGGAGATGGTAAAGGAGTACCAACGCCGCCGGGACTATGCGGTGCAGGCCATCAACGCCATCGATGGGATCTCCTGCCTGTGCCCCAAGGGCGCCTTCTACATCTTCATCAACTGCAAGCAGCTTGGGAAAACCTCGGCAGAGCTGTCCCAGTACTTCCTGGAGCAGGCCAAGATCGCCCTGGTGCCCGGGGATGTGTTCGGCCCCGGCGGAGAGGGCTATCTGCGTATGTCCTTCGCTGCCAGCTATGAGAGTATTGTAGAGGGCTGTGCCCGGCTGAAGACTGCGGTGGAGCAGCTGCGGGGGTAAGAGAACATGAAAGAACGTAAAAAGCTGAGTTTATCCGCCAAAACCTTCATCGGCTTTGGATTGGGCATTGTCATCGGCCTGATTTCTGGGGAAAAGGCCACCGTTCTGGCCCCCTTGGGAGACATCTTCCTGAACATGATCCAGATGATCGTGGTGCCGATGGTGTTCCTCTCTATCACCGCCGGAGTCGCCAGTCTGGGTGATCTGCGGAAGCTGCGCAATATCGGTGTGAAGGTAGTGGGTCTGTACGCCATTACCTCAGCCATCTCTGTATGTATCGGCCTTCTGATGGCCAACCTCATCGACCCCGGCCTGGGCTTTGATATGAGTCTGCTGTCCGGCAGTGCGGAGTATGAGGCCCAGGAGATGCCCAGTATTATAGATACTCTGGTAAATATGTTCCCCTCCAATATCTTCACCGCCTTTACCTCCGCCAACATGCTTCAGATCATTGTCTTCTCGTTCTTCCTGGGCATTGCGCTCATTGTACTGGAAGAGCGAGGCGTGCGGCTGACCACCGCCATTCAGGACCTGACAGAGGCCATGTATCAGATCACCGGCATTGTCATGAAGTTCTCTCCCATTGGCGTGGCCGCTCTGCTGGCGGAATCGGTGGGCGAATACGGCCTGTCTATCTTTGGCCCCCTGGGAAAGCTAATCCTGACGGTATATGCTTCCGATGTAATTCTGGTTCTGCTGATGTATGTCCCCATGGTTGCCCTGTTGGCCCGGTTCCCCCTGGGTAAGTTCTTCCGCAACATTTGGCGGCTGTGGGTGGTCACTGCCAGTACCACCAGCAGCAGCGGTTCTCTGCCGGTTTCCACTTCCATCACCAACGATGACTTCCACGTCTCCCCGGAGCTCTCTTCCTTCTCCCTGCCCCTGGGTGCTACCATTAGCATGAACGGCGGATGCATCTACTACGCCGCCGCCATTGTGATGACGGCCCAGATGTACCAGATCGAACTGAGCCCTGCTTCCTTGCTGAATATTGTGATCTCCACCGTTCTGGTGGCCATGGGCTGCCCCGGTGTGCCCGGCGGGGCGATCATTATGACCACCATCCTGCTGACCAACATGGGTCTGCCTCTGGAGGTCGTTGGCCTCATTGCAGGTATCTTCCGTCTCATTGACATGGCAAACACCACCTTTAACGTCACCGGAGATGTGGTCACCACCATGGTCGTGGCCCGCAGCGAAAACATGTTTGTGGATGAGGGCCGGAGCGCCGCACAAAACTGATTCTATTTCAAGTTAAAAAAGGAGAACTTATTATGCGTCTTGCAACTATTAAATACAACGGCAAGGAGCTGGCCGGAATTGTGACCGGCAAAGGCATCCTGCCCATCGCCGCCCTGAACGCCGCTAAGGGTACCGCCTGGAAAGAGGAGATGTATGAGCTCATCTGCGCCCAGCAGGTCCCCGGCCTCACCCAGTGGTATAACCAGGGCGGTAAGGAGGAGCTGGAAACCATCCCCGGCCTGGTTCCCACTGAGCAGGTCGTCTACGCTCCCCTCTACCGCAACCCCCGGCGGATTTTCGGCATCGGTCTGAACTATGTGGAGCACGCCGGAGACATTGGCTCCGCCGCTCCCACCGGTTTCCCGGGCAGCTTTTTCAAGATGGCGGACACCCTCATCGGCCCCGGTGACACCATTCAGCTCCCCGCCCTGAAGGAGGCTCAGAAAACCACCGCTGAGGCAGAGCTGGGCGTCATCATGGGCCGGGACTGCCGGGATGTGTCCGAGGAGGACTGGGAGAGCGCCATCGTGGGCTACACCACCGTACTGGACATGACGGAGGAATCTATTCTCAAGGGCAATGACTATGTCAGCGGCAACCCCCGCTATCTGTGCATCGTCAAAAACTTCCCCACCTTCTTCTCCTTCGGCCCTCAGTTGGTCACCCCCGACGAAGTGCCCGATGTGCTGAAGCTGGAGGTCCAGTCCGTCCATAACGGCCAGATCTACGCAAAAAACACCGTGGACCACATGACCCACAAGCCCGCCCGGCTGGTCTCGCTCCACAGCAGCATCCAGGGCTGGTACGCCGGGGATATTCTCTCCACCGGCACCCCCCGGGCCTTCCATATCCAGGACGGCGATGTGGCCGAGTGCCGTATTGTTGGCCCTGATGGCTTCTCCATGGAGCCTCTGGTAAACCCTGTTGTGGATTTGAAACAGCATCCCACTCAGAAATAAACAACCGTTTTCAATAGGAGGAATATTTTATGAAAGCCACCTTTGTTTTGACTCCCGCCGAGGCCCGCCGCCTCATCGCCAAGGCAGTCATCCAGACCCCCGAGTTCCAGAAGGCCTGGAAGGACGCCTACGTGCTGCTGGCCGGCGGCACCACCAACGCCTTTATCGCCCAGGAGTTGGGCTATGAAGTGGACCCCGGCGCCTGCACCGTGGGCATCAGCTGCGCCGGTATGCTGTGCGTCACCGAACCCTCCACCCGCAAGAGCTTTCCCAATGTGTTCTACAAGGGACAGCCGGTAGACAAAAAGTTTGACGAGGCCCTTCAGGACTACCATGCCGACACCGTGATCATCAAGGGAGCCAATGCCTTCGATCTGGACGGCCATGTGGGCGTGATCACCTCCGGTTTTAACGGCGGCACCGTCCCCAACTTCATCGGCTACATGACCAGCAAGGGTCTGAAGTTCATCTGCCCCGTGGGCTATGAGAAGTTGGTCACCAGTGTGCCCGCTGCCAGCAAGGCCTTGGGCGGGGCCAGTCACATCGACATCTCCATGGGCGCCGATCCCGGCATGTACTGTCTGAGCGGCGCCGACATCCTCACCGAGGTTGAGGCCATCAAGATGATGTTCCACTGCGACGCCAAGGTGGTGTGCGCCGGCGGCATCGGCGGCAACGAGGGCGCCCACTACTGGGCCGTGGACGGTGAGGAGGCCGATGTGAAGGCCATGGTGGAATACCTGGAGCAGAACATCAAGGGCGAGCCTCCTGTCAAGGGCAATCGTGGTAACTGCGACAACTGCCGCTATCCCGGCTGCCGCTACAATGGCAAAGGCAAGCCTGCCTGGTTGAAAAACTAACCTTCATATTTCCCATTAAGCAGGTTGTTAAAATCAATTGGACAGCAATTATAATTATTTGCTGAACTTATGACTTTATTCTTTATATAAAAGTCGAACTGAACCAGTAAAAACGGACAGTGACAAAAAGCCCCCTGATGTAGAAAAATTGAACCGCTACCCGTCAAGAGAACAGTGAAAAAATATAAAGTTTTCCCGGCCAGCAGCCTGTAGGTTGCTGGCCGCTTTTATGCGGCGAGGCACAACCGGTGCTTCTCCATTGGAGTCAGCACGCCCAAGTTGCGCTGAACTCTCCTGGTGTTGTAATAGCGGATGTAGCTCACAATCATATACACAAGTTCCTGCTCGCTGGTAAAACGCCTACCATAATAGCGTTCCCGTTTCAGGATGCCCCAGAAACCTTCCATATTCTGTTGATTATAACATGGAGTAAACATAGATTAAGTGAAAATATGTTTTTTCTGTAACGCAAATAATATTTATGATTTCGATTTGGATTGTCATAAAACACATTCCGAAATGAAGCCAACAGAAAGGGGGCGAAATAAAATGTTAGAGAACATATTACCACTATGTTCCTTACAACAGAGGGCAGTCATTAAGGATTAAAAATAGATTTTTTTCGTCTCGCATATAATACTTATGACTTCAATGTGGAGCATCATGATCCAAATGAAGTAACATCACAAATGAAAGGAAGTAGTGTTTATGCCGAGGATTACAATGTTAGAATGCGCCATTGCAGGCCGCACTGTACTTAGATATGTTCGTGGGATGTATGCCCCCAGGACGAAAAGCAGCAATTTATATCATGCAATTATTGCTTGTGGATATACTCCGGATGACATTGGCAAAACGATTGATATCGCTGTAGGCGGGCGGTGCGGTCAAGCATGGCGTGATGGCTACCATATGGCAATTGTCAAAATCTGATTTCGATGTTCTGTCCCACAGGACGTTTCAAGATTACTTACAGTTTTGCTAATCAAATTTTCAAGACGTGCATACGCTAAGATGCTTTATGTTTGATCTGCCATATCTCGACTATTCAAATCGCGATAAGGGAATCTAAAAAACATGCATAGGATATATTGATGACAACGCCTGCAAGCGCGTGGAGATGATGGATACGTCCGGGACCAGACCCATGATTCCCGCCGGAGTCCCCCATAGCGGACAGGCTGCATATCGGATTTGCCGGCCCTGCTGCTGGCAACGGGGGTCTATGCGTGTTCCAGCCCACGAGATCAATAATTGGAACCTGGTATGGCGAAGCCGCTGCTATAGAATTCGCTCGGGGGAAGCATGGGAAAGGTAATCCGAAACCTCCGTCAACCGGGTGTGCCTGTCCGGGTTCATATAAATTAGGCAGGAGGGCTTCTCGCCGGCGAAAGCCGGGGGAATCCACTTTAACAACTTCCTGGAGCGAGAAGATGGAAGCGAGTGGATTGGTCGATTACCGCTGATCAGATCAAATGAGATCTGATAACCCCCTGTGCCGCGAAGAGAGCAGTCGTATGCTCTCTTACGCGGCGCAGGGGGTGTCTTGCGCCGCCCGAGTGAGAAAGCCCTCAACCTCCGGCACGAGCAACAGGCCCAAGGTCCTCCACCTTACAGCACGCACCGCAAGTCAGGAATCCCGCGTCTTTGATACAAAGAACTGTTTGGTTGGTTGTTTAGCCCAACAGCCAGAAGCGCTGCTCCACCAGCTTCCAGGCTCGATGCTTCAGCGCAAGAGCAATCCACCTCCGCTCCACACAGGGCTGGTTCAAAAAACTCGGGGTTTCAAGCAAAATTCCAGGGTTCAGGTTGCCAAGCAGCGGTGCAGCAATCCCAATCCGGTCCAGCACGAACCAACTACTCTACCGGGGCGTACAGGGCGTCGTTAGAAGTAGGCAGTGCACTGCAAGAGGTACAGGCTACCGCTACCTGCTCGATGTCTTTTAATAGAAACCTTTCGTTATTCTTTAGCGTATTGAAGTAAAGCAAGTTTCTTCTTACTTCAGCGTGTTGAAGTGAAAGCTCCAACGAGGCATCGGCTGAGGTTCGTTAGAGAGATGCAATGGCTACTGTCTAACATTACTCTTCTGTGATATACTAAAATCCATCATTACTGTGGGGACAGACAAAGACTATGAGTCTCAAGGATAGGAAAGGGGGACGGCTCTCCTTCCTCCCCTCAAGAGGAGTGGACTTCCGAGCCTACAATTATGAATCTAAAAAAGATCAGTTTTGGAAACTTCAAAAGCCTTTATAATGTATCTTTTGAGCCTGGTAAGATCAATGTGTTTATCGGTGCCAACGGATCTGGTAAGTCCACCATTCTGGAAGGAATCGGTTTGTTGAGTGCTGCCATGACGGATCGTGTTGATGCTGTAAGTCTCCAGCGCAAGGGAGTCCGTCTCTGTGTTCCAGCTCTTTATAAATCAACTTTCAAGAGTATTGGCCGCTTAAAATCCACTGTTAATTTTTCTTTGGAATGGGATGATGGCAGCAGCTCGGATATATATCAGTATGATGTTCACTTGATGCCCCCCACAGACACAGAGTATTTTAAATATCAATCTGAAGCCTTTTTTCAGAATGGAACGAAATTATGGGAGCACAGCAACAAATCGTTCAAGCAAAGCAATAACTATATTGGTCTTTTCCTCATTGATGATACAGTTGATTTGAAAGTACACCGGAAAATCGCAGAGGAATTTTCTTCCTATGGAATTTTCCAACCTAATACCATTATCTTGCGTGGCACTGCACCGGATACGAGCCAGACAGCTCCCATTGGACTAAACGGCGGCCGCCTTGCCGAGGCAATCAAGACTTTGACCCGATGCAAAAATGATGAAGTATTTTTCGGTAGCCTATACATGGACGATATCCTTGACATGATTGACTGGGCTGCTGATATAACTATCGCAACTCCGAAGAAGAGCAATATCAACGCGAATATTCCAACTACTCGCAATGTTATTGCATTTACAGACCGATATATGCGGGAAACCGCCCAGTTTACCGGATACGATGCCAGTGAAGGGGCTTTATATGTTCTGTTTATGCTCGCTTTAGCTATGCACCCAAATGCTCCTTCCATTTTTGCTGTGGATAGTTTTGATCATGCGTTGAATCCACGATTGGCAAAAAAGATGATAGAAGTCTTCTGCAATCAAATAGTACAACAGGGCAAGCATGTTTTTCTGACTACTCATAATCCGCTTGTTTTGGACGGACTTGATCTGAATAATGATGACATTCGTTTGTTTGCTGTAAATCGTGATGGCAATGGCTACACTCAAATCCAAAGGGTTAAAGTCTCTCAGGAACTGATCAATGAAGGCCAGCCGCTATCCCGCCTTTGGATCAATGGCCGGCTGGGAAGTGTACCGACTCTGATTTGAAGCACACAGGGATCATTTGTGAAGGACCCACTGATCATATTAAGAGCAAACAGCGGAGATAAGAAAAAGGGCAGCCGAGTAATCGGTTGCCCCTTCTGTGTGGTTTATTTTGCTTTATTCCGTGTTTCCCAATAAGCCAGGATTCACCTTTTTCTTTTGGCGCCAGCCACCTTTAATATCAATATGATAATTGCCATGACAACGACTTGCACAAATGTGAGGAAAATCACCAAACCACGTGATTCATAATAGCAGAGGTTGCAGTTCGAAAGTGAAGTATATTTTAAGTTACAGGAGGCCAAGTGAGAAGCCAAATTGACCGCGCAGCGCTTTTCTTGCAAAGAGATGGTGAAGGCGATGAAAGACACCATTTGAGGAGAACATTAGAGTATTTGCCTGTTGCCTGAAAAGATATGATTGAAATCGTGCGGTACATCTTTACACAAAAATGTTTGACATTTTACTGGCGGACGAAGAAAAAAGCTGGTAACAATTACTCGCGTGGTTTACGCGAGACGGAACTTTTATCTGCTGAACCTATGACTTTATCCCATCTATAAAAGTATCCCCCTGGTCCAGGCCAGGGGGATACTTGCTCCAACAAGATGACATTCAAGTTTCATAGTAGCCTTACTATTTACCTTACTTTGATAATCCCCAAAAGCAAAGCAATCATGAACCTCACATACTCAGGACACTCCTCTCCATTCTCCCAGTCTACTATTGTCACATACGGAATATCCAATCTTTGTGACAACATCCTTTTCGTTAAGCCGGCCATTTGGCGGATTTCCTTTATCCCCATGTGTGCTACATTCCAAATGTGCGCATATTCTTTTGCTCTTTCTTCGGAGCTTTTGTCATCTAATGTAAGATCATGTTCTTTCCCCCAGTCATATAATTGCATCCACTCATCCACAAAGTTTTTGCATTCGTCCTCAAAAGGAGCCTCCTCCCACATTTGGCTTATAATTTCCTGTCTCTTGATTTCATCTGCTTCATTGCGAATTTGATCCAACATTTCAATGATCTGTGGAGAAGCATTTGGAATTCGATAGTGACTATTCAGAATAATCATATGGCGTTTCTCCTCAGCCTCAAGCCAGTCAAAGAGATCGGAGGCATTATAAACAGCATATCCTTCTGAGAAAGTATCAAAGTGGCATACCTGGATGATGTACGACTCAGGATAATCAGTTATAGGATCACTGCGATTAAAATAATCGCTTTCAATCCCACTCTGCAGCAAACGACTGTGGTCTTCCAGTTCCCCATAGCCATAAGGCTCGTCCACTTCATCAATTACATATCGGTTGTTTTCCTGATCCTCAAGGAAAAAGTCTGGCTTTGCCAGACACCCGTCAAACACTGTGTCTGAAAGTCCTTCTCTCCAACAAAAGCGCTTAATCTCCGGAATTGATTTACCCAATAGCGCCTCCACAAAAGACTTTGCGTTGTTCTTGTCCTGCAAAAATCGCAGCGGAAGCAAATTTGTCTTTGGTGTCATTTTTATTCCTCCAATATTTTTTATTCTTCCTTCAGATTTTGTTTCTCCGAACTGAAGTCATATCTATTATATGCGCTACCGGAAAATACTATTTTCGACACGCATTGTTTCTCTTGTTATTTTATATTGGGGGCCATAGCTGAGAAGGGCTTCTCAAAAGGCTACCGAACGAGAACTCTTCCAAACTTCACAATTTGACCTTGTTCTTATATACAAAGAAAACAGTAAGAGAATTGCTACCTTTCTATGGATGCGGACTCTGTTTCCTTATATTCGGTACGATGCTCAAGGTTAATTAAAAAAGAGGAATGCACTTGTTCCATGGCATCGAGCCTACATCCAAATATGTTTAAAATAATTAGAAATCACCCCCCTTCCAGCATTTTGATGTACGTAAGAAAATATGCCCCAAAGGTCTAACCAGCACGCTGGAAGCCTTTGGGGCATTGATTTTTGTTCTATAGTCGAGAAGGGATAGCGCCATCATTTGACTGTCTTCTACAATTCCGCGGATATTGAGGAATCTGACCAGCTCAGCACACGCCGTTTCATCCCCTCCACATCCAAAACACCCAGAGCAAACCCTTTCCGAACCAGGTCAACCGGGACATATTCGTCGTACTTCTCAAATACCGGCACCTCTTTGGGATAGAGCAACTCCAGTGGGTCAAAGTCTTTGGCTGCCTCCTCCCCTACGATTCGGAAAAACTCTGCTTCAGTAACTTGCATCGTAAATTGGAGGTAATAGGGACGGGATGAATGCAGCCCCTTCAACCCCAGACGCGGTCCGCAGCGCAGCTTCAAAAACCGTTCCAGAGCCAGAAAAGCGTAGCTGCCCAGCCACGGGAACAGCGCCCACATCTTTCCTCCCAGAGGAATCAAAGTATGGTTATCCATACCAGCCTTCCGGAAGGTATTCCGGGCATCCTGCAGCCTGCATACTGCGTGGCGCATGAGGTATGGGTATGATACCTCTTCCTGGAGAACGCCGTACATTCGCTCCAAAATACGGGTGTGAATGTCTCCCGCCACATCGCCGAAGTAGGCAGGAACATTTCCCTTTACAAGAGTGCAGTAAACCACCCGTTTCTTGTGATCTACCTCCTCCACCACCCAGACACGTCCCGCGATGGCAATCTTATCTCCAACAGGAGGCGGCTTTACAATAGTGCCCAGCTCTTCTGAGCCGGAGCGTACGGAGTACTCGATATTTTCCCGGAATACCGCATAGAACTTATAGTTGTTGACGATCCGCTCTCCGGTGAGACCCACGATCAGCCCGCCATTTTCCGTCCGGCTGATGTGGTCAAGTTCCAACAGATGCCGCAGCAACATGCGGTAGTCTTCCTGTGTTACCTCCTTGAAAGCAGAAAGGGTAAGCACCCGGCTGGCAAGTTCACCAGGGGTCATCTCCCCGCAGGAGGCCAGCGTACTCATAGTCTGGTGGTACAGGAGACTGTATGGAAGCCGCCCCGTACGCGGCGGTTCCACAAACTTTTTCTCAATATACAACTGCACAAGTGCAATTCCCTGGATGAGATACCATGGGATCATGTCAGGCAACATAGCCCTGGGTTCCGGGTGATTCTCCCGCATGACAAACCACATTTCTGATGGGCTTCCACGGCGGCCTGTGCGCCCCATGCGCTGGAGAAAGCCGGATACGGTGAAGGGAGCGTCGATCTGGAAGGCCCGTTCCAGCTTGCCAATATCAATGCCCAACTCCAGTGTAGCGGTGGCGCAGACGGATATCCGGGAGTCATCGTCTTTCATTTCATCCTCCGCGCTCTCACGGTAGGAAGCAGAGAGGTTCCCGTGGTGGATGAGAAACCGGTCCGGTTCATGGTTTGCCTCACAGTATTGACGCAGATTCTGACAGACCGCTTCACATTCCTCACGGGAGTTGGTAAAGACCAGGCACTTTTTCCCTTTTGTATGCTCAAAAATATAACCGATACCGGGGTCTGCCGCCTTGGATGCTGTGTCTGTGGATTCCTCAAGGGCAGCTGTCTCCGGAACAGCTACCCTTCCCTCGTCCGCCTGGGGAGCGGTATTAAAGAAGTGTTCCATGGACAGCCGCCATATCTCTTTTCCGCCTTCAAAGCGGGGAATCATCGTTCTCCGGTTGCTGCCAGACGCCAGGAAACGCCCCACCGTTTCCGGATCGCCGATGGTGGCGGAGAGTCCCACACGCCTGGGGTTACAGCCAGCTGTCCGGCACATCCGCTCAAGCAGGCAAAAGGTCTGGAGCCCCCGGTCACCCCGCAGCAGGGAGTGGATCTCATCGATAACAATGAAGCGCAGGTCGCTGAACAGAGAAGGAATCTCCATATGCTTGTTGATCAGCAGGGATTCCAGAGATTCCGGGGTAATCTGCAAAATACCGCCAGGCTTGCGCAGCAGCTTTCGTTTCTGAGACTGAGACACATCGCCATGCCACCGGGTGACCGGGATACCCGCTTCGCTGCACAGTTCGTTTAGCCGCCCAAATTGATCGTTGATAAGAGCCTTTAAGGGGGCAACATAGAGCACGCCCACGCTGTGCGGCGGATCCTCATCCATCAGTGTCAGGATAGGAAAAAAGGCGGCCTCTGTTTTGCCAGACGCTGTGGAAGCGGTAAGCAGCACATTATCCTCCGTTGCAAAAATAGCCTCCCCGGCGGCATTTTGCACTCCTCGTAAGGCCTTCCAGCCAGAACGATAAATATAATCCTGGATGAAGGGGGCATATCGATCATACACATTCATATCGTAAACTCCGCAAAATCCTGTTCTGTCTGGTCGGAGACTGCATCCGACTTGGCATAAGTGAAGTCCTCCGACTGCAGTAACTCGTCCATCGTCATGGCAGGGTTTTGGTAAAGCAGATCCAGTAGCTCGATAAAATCACGAATCACCTCTCGCGGGGTGATGTTCTGATCCGCGCCCACCCTGCTGTACTCCATCCGAATAAAGCGGGCCAGTTCTTCCGTCCCCAATGTTCTCTCATAAGCGTAGAGGGTAGAATGCATCCCGGCCAATTTTTCACACAACACCAGCATTTCCTCCGGCGACAGCGGCTCCAGATGGATAACCGGCGCCAACAGGTCGCGGGCCCCCGGCCTGGAGAACTTACCTTCCGCTAAACGGGAACGCAGCGCCTCGTAGCTGTACACCCCTCGCCGCTTGTCCTCAATGGCCTGAGGTGTCGCCCCCATCAGAATACCCAAGTACTGTGCCTTACCCTGGAGCGTATCATTGTACATTGCCAGCAGCTTTTCGTAATTGTACTGTCGGCTGATAGAGTTGGGAATCTTATAGAGATTAACCAGTTCGTCGATAAAGAGCATCATACCAGTATATCCGGCCATACGGAAGAAAACCGCAAAAATCTTCAGGTAATCATACCAGTCATCGTCAGTAATGATGATATTGACCCCCAACTCCTCCTTTGCCTCCCTCTTCAGGGTATACTCGCCTCGGAACCAGCGAATCACCTTGGCTTTCTGCTCATCGTCTCCTCCCAGGTAAGCATGGTAATAGAGCGAAAGGAGCCGTGCAAAGTCAAAACCATGGGCCAGTTCTCTGATAGCAGAGATGATGGTATAGATTTTTTCATCTACTATGCGGGTCAGAACCGGATCTCCGGGCTCCAGTCCGGTCTCCTGCACAGCTTCTGTTTGGACACTGTTGATCCATCGGTCCAATACCAGCGTCAGAGCGCCGCCCTCCGGTTTTGTCTTGGTAGCAAGATTGCTGATTAGTTCCCGATAGGTAGCCAATCCCTGTCCCCCAGTGCCCTGGAGCCTTCGCTCCGGTGAGAGATCTGCATCGGCTACAATGAATCCTCGGTCCATAACATAGTTTCGGATAGCCTGGATTAAGAAGCTCTTTCCCGAACCATACCGTCCCACAATGAAGCGAAACGATGCGCCACCATCGGAGATAATCTCCACATCGTGAAGCAGCGCCTCGATCTCATTCTTCCGGCCTACCGTGATATAGGGCAGGCCGATCCGAGGAACCACACCGCCCTTGAGGGAATTTAATATAACTTGCACAATCCGCTTTGGTACTTTTTTGTTGTCCGTGTTCACAACTTCTTACCTCCCAAGCATTTGGAGCATGTCCTCCCGATAGTCCTCCTCCACAGTAATGGTGTTGCCATCACAGAGTAGGATATTGTCTCCAATCTCATCCAGGAAAGCCTCATTGATAGTATCCGCCACCACAGCCGGCATCAGATGGTTTGCTTTCAGTTCGGCCTCGATAGATTCGCCGCGGAGGAGAGACAGCAGAATCCTGCTGTGAAGCGCATCCAACGCCTCAAACTCGACGCCATCCGCAGTTTCCGGCTTTTCTCCAGCCTCCGACTGATTTAGCTTTTCTGGCGTTTGAGTTGTCTGGACCTCCACCGTGTCATCCAACTCATCCTCCGTTAAGAGGCTATCTCTGGTCAGAGCTGCATCCCGACGAATCTGCTCCAGATTTGAGAGGTTAAGGGTGACCTTTGGCCGCAATGCTTCCGCGTCTGCCTGTTGTTGGGCTTGGATCGCCGCTTCCACAAAGGAAGTGATCCAGGCTTCTCCCACCTTTCTTTTCAGAGCATGGCCAGTCTTTAAACGATTTCTCAGAATTCGATCTGTTTCATGCAGAAGAGCGCGGAATCGAATCAGATCAAAGTTCCGTTTGTTAAAGCACTTTTCATGCCAAGTACCGTTTTGAACATAATACTCCCTGCATGGAGTCAGAGTATAAACGGTATCAGGATACTTCTGGAATTCCCAATAGATTGCATTGGAGAATGGTTTCCATAGAGAAACCTCCTTTTTGCCAAAACAAGCTGTGAAAAAACCTTTTCCATTTGGAAAGCACGATTTTGATACACGACGCCAGGATGATGCAAACAGGTGTTTTCCCTGCATCCCGAACTTTTTAATTACTGGTGACTGGATGAGCCGTTTTTCTCCAAAAAAGCACAGCGCAGAAAATACTTCCTCATCGGAAGCTGTTTCCGAAGTAAGTAGAGTCCCCAGAGCAGTATCCTGTTCCCAAATATCTGGATCAGCATATTGTTGAACCAGGGCAAGGGGAAAATGGTGAAGCATCGCATATTCCAGCATCCATCGATGGAGGTTGCTGCGCATCCCTGAGTCTCCAAAACCAGAATCCAGAAATTTGATCTCAAATTCCCGCATCTTTTGCAACGTGTCTTCTGGCGACTTAGTGCCAATCCCATTGAGCAGTTCATAAATGTAGATGTAGGCCATCGATGTGGCAATGGGCTGAAAGTTACCTCTTCGGGCATGGGTGCGCCATGTGAAGTAGCCCCGTAGTTGTCGGATACTCAAGTCATGATAGGTGGGAAAATAGCGTTGGAATGTTCCGGTCCAGGGTAAATCATCTTCATAATCCTCCATAAACTTACCCTGATAATAAAAATTCCAACATTTCTCCTCAAAACTATTTCCTTTGTATTCATAGAGGTCCCGCATCTGCCGTATTTTCTGCGGTATATCCGGATCATCTGAAACCACTGCCGTACGCTGAACTGGCAGCGGCGTATCCGGATAGATCAACATAGGTTCGGTGGGCGCGTAGTCCAGTACAATTGTATAGCCCAGTGTGTTATCCGAATGGACCGCAAGATCAAAAAGGCGAAAAACTACATTGGAGACTGTCGTACTGTCAAATTTGATCCCCACCCATTTCTTTCCCTTCATATGAAAAGGCATAGACAAATAAGGCTCCGGTTGTTCCAGAAGGATCTGCTGACCGCATTTCAGATCGCACAACTGAATTTCTGTGCCGGTCTCAGAGTCCCACTGACGCATCAAAAAGGCGATCCACATTCCTGTGTCCGGATTTATCAGAACAGAAGCCCCGGGTAGATACTCATGTCTCTCTCGCTCCTGAATATGGTATTTTTCTTCCGCATAGGCGGTCAGTTCCGATAGTTCCAAAACTACACCTCTCTTGTACAAAATTGCAATGTCTGGCGCAGGAATGCATTGTCCGTTCCATCCATGTTTACAATAAATTATACTCTATTCGAGAAGAAAAGCAAATGTGTGGGACCACATCAATTCGCTCACCTTGTTGAGAGGACGGACGGTAGAATTCCAGATCGCATTGAGTGATATTCACAATACCATGTCGTGGCTTATATCCTTTTCAGCCACATCACCGACAGAATCAATAACTATAATAAATATCCATTATAACTTTACAATTTTGGCTTCGTTATTATAATCATAGGACATTTTAGCTTCTTTCCCGTATAAGCAAAAAACAGCACATTAGAACCCCTACTTCAGCATTTCCCGCGTTTTATATTATTCTGATAACTTTTTTCCGCCCTTTTAGTAGCATATTTTGTTCATTTAATGTAGTTTTTTAGGACAGATTTCTTAGGTGTGACGGGGATTTGGTCGGTGCGCCAAAAATAGCAGCACTCAGGGTATATTTTGACATAATATGTAGATAATATGGAACTAATATGTAGTTAATGTGATAAAAATATGGGAATAATATGCATAATAAGCAAATAATATGAGAATAATATGATGATAATATATACCTGAATGAAGCCCCACAGATCTGCCCTGCAGATCTGTGGGGCTCAATCGTTGTTACCGACTATTGTTGCGTTAATCTGGGCCAATGTCTCTCGGTATAGGTGAGTACATACGACCCCAAGGAAAACAATAGCCTTACCACTGACAAGAAATATTTCTCTATTGATTAGTCAGTTTTCTGTATTTCCTTCAAAGTCGAAGTTGCTTTAACTTATAAAAGCTTTTCGTCCGGTCTCTGACCATCGTGGGCCAACCACTGGCACTCCGTCAATTTCATGTGTGTAAACACAGCACGGAATGAAGATTCCTCCGGACTACAGGCATAAATGCCAAAACAAATCTTTCCTTTTGCTTCATGCAGATGGCAGATACGCATCTGCCTGAAAACAACCCCGTCCTCAGAACATTCAATACGGAAATCGTCCTCTCTCCGACTCAGACGGTACCACATAGATTTTACACTGGCTGGTATTTCTGTGGTTGCCCAGTCGGAGTAACCGTGATTGGTTACGACGCTGCCCAGATGCTGAAAATTCTCGTTTTCATACTCAATCGAGCCTTTCAGCCAGTTTTCACTGTCCAGATACACAACCACACCGCACTGATCAAAACGATGATGACTTTCGGTAAATTCCGTTTTTACCACAAAGGAAAAGAACTTCTCATCGGTGGTCATTTGCAGCACTGGGGCGTTATCATTTCGGAAATGATAATAGGTTCTCTGCCACAAATCGGTGTGCGGCTGGGTAACAATTTCAATTCGGTCCTGCGTAATGACACTGCTTTGCGGCTCTCTTGTCCACTGCGAGCTGCTAACATCAAATTTCATATTAGAATCCTCCCATATGCTTCAGATTGATTCTAAGCTGTGATTTCGCCGGTATTCCTTGGGCAGCATATGATATTGCTCCTTGAACGCAGAAGAAAATCGGCTTTGACTGTCGTACCCGACTTTTTGGGCAATCTCCGCAACGCTCTGTTCAGATGTTCGAAGCAGCCGGGCGGCATATGCCATCCGATGCCCCCGGATATGCGCGGCGAGAGAGGTACCGTAGACGGCCTTGAATAGATTCTTCAGGGTCGTGGGGTTCATCAGATATTGCCTGGATAGGGATTCAATGGAAAACCGCTGTTCCAGATGGTCCGTCAACTGGTCATGGATCTGACGGATAATCTCCACCTGCTCTGCCCGGTATTCCGTCAGATGCTTTTCTCGGCTGACTTCCATCTGACTCAGCACAAGAAGCAGCTCCAGAATCTTGATTTTTTGCCAGGCCAGTCTTATTTCCTCGGGAGGCTGATACAACGCTGCAAAAATTTGCTGAAGGGCTTCATTCCCCGCAAGGGCCATACAACCGCCTTCTTTACAGTATTTTTCCCGCAGAAGTTCTCCGGTCACACAGGCATCCGCCAAAGGCGCAGGAGGCTGGGCTGTCAGCTGCTCCAGGTCGATGTAGATGGCAAGCCCTTCGTAAGAACCGTTCGGCAGGGTGATGGCGGAATCCCCGCAGACGTCCATGGTATTCAAGGAAAAATCCCCCGGTCCCAGATAGATCCGGTTACCGTTGCCCATGTCCCATCCCATTCTGCCGGAGATACAGTAGTTGATCTCCAGCATCTGGGGCAACGGTGCGTGGCAGACGTGGAAAGCGTCTTTTCCGGAAGTAGAGATGAACGACAGCTCGATGCCGGGGTAAAGCTCCAGGATCTCAGGATGGTTTTCCCCGGTGTCATGGTGAATGGATGATAGAATCCTGTGGTATTCCTGTTTCATGGCGGGGCCTCCCTTCACTCCGGGCAGGCGATGGCCATCACCTGTTCTGTAGTTTTGTGCAGCAGCTGCGCCTGCGGGTTGTCTGCCGCCCGGTAATAGACTTCCTTGCCTTCCCTGCGGCTCACAATTAGGCCACAACTGCGGAGTACGCGCAGATGATGGGAAACGGCTGGACTGGACATCTCCATCAATGCGGAGATATTGATGACACATTGCTCCGTGTGGCACAAAAGCCAAAAGATACGCAGTCTTGTGGTATCGCTGAGCTGCTTGAACAGCTCTGCAACCGTTTCAAATCGCTCTGCCTGGCACAGCCCGGATTCAATCGATTCCAGATCGGCTTGCACATCATGGGCATGGGGCAGCGAGGGATATTTCATAGACGCTCTCCTTTTTCGCTCGTTTGGAAATACTTTTCGCCTGTTTGGCAGGGAGTCTCTCAGTGGTGTTGACTTCTCTCTTGGCAGAAATTATACTGCACCCATAACGATTAAACAAGTGCTTAATCTTAAAAATGAAATTTTGAGAGGAGTTTTTTGTGATGAAAAAGACTTACAAGATCGAAGTGGACTGCGCCAACTGCGCCAACCTGATGGAAGAGGCCGCCCGCAAGACTGCCGGTGTCGCCGCTGCTACCGTGAACTTTATGACCCAGAAGATGATCGTGGAGTTTGCCGAGGGCCAGGACGCTGCTCAGGTCATGGACGGTGTGCGGAAGGCCTGCAAAAAGGTGGAGCCTGACTGCGAGATTTTCCTGTAATCGCTCATAAAAGCGCCCGAACAGCGCAGGCTTTCGGGCGCTTTTTCATCCCGAACAAGAACACGAGGAAGCAATCGCAGAAAGGAGTATTACCATGCAGGAACTGCTGGAAAGCGGCCTCTTGGTCGTTGTCACAATTGTATCCGTGGTTCTGCTGCTCATGGGGCAGAAGAAAAGCAGCGGTATGACCAGAAAGCAGAAGGTTATGCTGTGGCGTATTCTGATCGCCACCGTATTGCTGCTGGGACTGCAGACGCTGGGAGCCGAAGCATTCGACCAGCTGGGAGCAGCTGGCCGGTGGATCCGCCTGGCCGTCCATCTGATAGACTATCTGATTATCGGATACGACATTCTGAAAAAGGCGTTCAAGGGGATCTGCAACCGGCAGGTATTTGACGAAAACTTCCTGATGGCTGTCGCCACTTTGGGCGCGCTGGCTCTGGCCGTCTATGAGAACGGCGAGTATCTGGAGGTCATTGCCGTCATGCTGTTCTATCAGGTGGGCGAGTGGTTCCAGAGCTATGCCGTGGGCAGAAGCCGCCGCAATATCAGCGACCTGATGGACATCCGTCCCGATTACGCCAATGTGGAACGGGACGGCAAGCTGGAAAAGGTGGATCCCGATGAAGTGGATGTGAGGAGCATCATCATTGTCCAGCCCGGTGAGAAGGTGCCCATTGACGGTGTGATCGTAGAAGGTACTTCTACCCTGAACACGGCGGCTCTGACCGGGGAATCTCTGCCCCGGGATGCCAAAACCGGCGACGAGGTCATCAGCGGCTGTATCAACATGACCGGCGTTCTCAAGATTCAGACCAGCAAGGAGTTTGGGGAATCCACCGTCTCCAAGATCCTCGATCTGGTGGAGAACGCCTCCTCCCGCAAATCCAAGTCGGAGGATTTCATCTCCCGGTTTGCCCGCATTTACACCCCGGCGGTGTGCTACGCGGCGCTGGCCCTGGCCATTCTGCCCCCTCTGGTGCAGATGGTGGGAATGGGGCTGGCTCCCGCCTGGGAGACCTGGATCTACCGCGCCCTGACCTTCCTGGTGGCCAGCTGTCCCTGTGCCCTGGTCATCAGCATCCCCCTTAGCTTCTTCGCGGGCATCGGTGGAGCCAGCCGGGCCGGTGTGCTGGTCAAAGGTTCCAATTATCTGGAAACACTGTCCCAGGTCAAGACCCTGGTCTTTGATAAGACCGGCACGCTGACCCAGGGCGTTTTCGAGGTCAACGGCATCCACCACAGTGACCTCAGCGACGAAAAGCTGGTGGAATACGCGGCGCTGGCCGAAAGCGCCTCCTCCCATCCTATCAGCAAGAGCCTCCAGCGGGCCTACGGCAAGGAGATCGACCGTTCCCGGGTCACCGAGATCCAGGAAATCAGCGGCAACGGCGTCATCGCAAAGGTGGACAGCGTTGAGGTCGCGGCCGGCAACGATAAGCTGATGGATCGCCTGGGCATTGCCTACATCTCCTGCCACAGCGTGGGTACCATCATCCACATGGCCATCAATGGCAAATACGCCGGACATATCGTTATCGCGGACATTGTCAAGCCCAACAGCAAGGAGGCCATCCGCCAGCTCAAGGCCGCCGGCGTCCGAAAGACGGTGATGCTCACTGGCGACGCCAAAAAGGTGGCCAATCAGGTGGCCACCTCCCTGGGACTTGACGAGGTTTACAGCGAGCTGCTTCCGGCGGACAAGGTGGAAAAAGTGGAGGCGCTTTTGCAGGCGAAGCCGGAGCGGGAAAAGCTGGCCTTTGTGGGCGACGGCATCAACGACGCCCCAGTGCTGCGCCGGGCAGATATAGGCATCGCCATGGGCGCCATGGGCTCCGACGCCGCCATCGAAGCCGCCGACGTGGTTCTTATGGACGATGACCCGCTGCAGATCTCCAAAGCCATTAAAATCTCCCGCAAGTGTCTGGGCATCGTTTACCAGAACATCGTGTTCTCCATCGCAGTGAAGCTGGCCTGCCTGATTCTGGTGGCCTTCGGTGTAGCCAATATGTGGCTTGCCGTTTTCGCCGATGTGGGCGTCATGATTCTGGCGATCCTAAACGCCATCCGTGCTCTGCGGGTGCAAAATTTATAAGAGAAAAAGCAACCACGGCCTGATTCCATTTCGAAATCAGGCCGTGGTCTCTTCATATAATCGGTTCAATGACAGCACGAAAATAGCGGTCCAGATCCTCTGGTGTCTGCTTCCTGTGTCCTTTGATCCACCACAGTACCATTTCCACAAAGCTGCCGGAGATATGATTGATCAAAAAGTCCTCCGGAATGTCGGTATTCGCTTTTCGGTTCTGATTGATGAATTGGGATCGTACCAGCTTATTCAAGCTGTCCTTAAAAAAGCGTAGGAACATTTCGCTGTTCTCACAGGAAAGCAAAGCAATGATATTCTTGTCATTTTCCTGTAAGTGCTGCAGCAAGTGACAAAATACGGACTCAGGGGCACTCCCGTCTGAGTACAGCCCGTGGGTATGGGTACAGTCCATCGCGCTTCCGAAGATATGCCCAAACAGCTCTTCGCATACTTCTTTCAGCAAATCATCTTTGGTTTCAAAGTGGGCGTAAAAGGTGGTGCGCCCCACATTGGCAGCGTCGATAATTTCCTGCACCGTAATCTTGCTGTATGATTTTTCCGCCAGGAGGGACGTAAACGCTGAAAAAATAGCCGTCCTGGTTTTCTGCTGACGCCGGTCCATCTGATCCTCCTCCGTACAAATCCCGCAAAATGTTCCGTAGCAAACACCTGAAAGGAATGGTCTATTGTTTTTTTAACATGCTTTCATACAATCAAAGAGAACAAAGTGTGCGCTATTGTATTTATTGTACGGAAATATCCGGCATCCGTCAAGAGACCACATGCCAGTCGGAATGCCGTACAGTGTAGGAGTACAATACATGTTGGACAGTTCAATAAAAAAGGATGAAGGATACGGCCTCATCGGTTAAAGTTGAGTTGCGACACAACAACTTGAC
>JABLTR010029035.1_pt1 | contig 32815 bp, 24 predicted proteins | sample 7160071 | NCBI WGS metagenome assembly JABLTR01 (sample SAMN14651230, study PRJNA627086) | human gut metagenome | isolation source: feces | host: Homo sapiens | reverse complement strand
ATAAAACGCAGGCAGTATTATGAGGCTTTGGAACTGGTAGCATAGTCAGTGATATCTTTGAGATAAATGTGTCAACTAATCTTGACAATATCAAATCGACAAGTACAGCAATCTTTTTCCAGGCCTAGAACACCCCACGACAACGCGGTGGCTGAATCCTTCTTTTCCACGCTGAAGCGAGAAGAACTTTATCGAAAAGACTACACCTCCGAAAAACATTTGGTGCAATCCTTAGCTGCATACATAGATTTTTACAACAGCAAACGTCCTCACAAGACTCTGGGCTTTTTAACTCCACAAGAGATGGAGGAAGGCGCCATTCGGTCCCAGCGTTTCAAAAAGTGAGACAAGCGGTTCGGATAGGACATATTTGACCGTTTACTTGCATTTTTTGCACTTTTGGCTTTTCGGTGTCCTAAATTTACCGTCTCAGCACAGTTCTAAAAAGCTAGGATTTTCCTCGTTGCGGGAATATGCAAAGCCCCCAGCCAATCCACAAGTCTCACAAGCTTGTTCGAATTGGCTGGGGGCTTTCACCTGGCTGGGCTGGCGGGATTCGAACCCACGGGATGACGGAGTCAAAGTCCGTTGCCTTACCGCTTGGCGACAGCCCAGTATGGAGAACACGGAGCCTAATTCTCTCAAATTAAACTCCGTGTTCCTTGTAAGGTGGGGTGGAAGATGGGACTCGAACCCACGGTCTCCAGAGCCACAATCTGGCGCTTTAACCAACTAAGCTACATCCACCATATTGGCGCGCCAAAAGGGACTCGAACCCCTGGCCTACTGCTTAGAAGGCAGTTGCTCTATCCAGCTGAGCTATTGGCGCATCTTTGGGGGCATCCTTTGGCCCGCAGTTTATCAAACATCCCGATGGGATGCGCATCCCCCGCAAAAGCGGGTCTGTCAAAAACAAACTACAGAGAATCGCTGTACATGCCGAGCTTGTAAACGCGGATAACCCAAGCAGGGCCCACCACGCACTTCTCCGCGACATGCCCGGGGTGCAACCCCTGGAGCGGGTGATGGGAATCGAACCCACACGACCAGCTTGGAAGGCTGGGGTTCTACCATTGAACTACACCCGCGCATTTTGCGACGGGATTTATTATAGCACATGACACCCCTTCCGTCAAGGGATTTTTTGCGTTCTTTTCCGCAAATATAAAAAGGAGCGCCCAAAGGCGCTCCCCAGTCTGTCGAAAAAGTCCCATAAGAGGATAGCCGGCCGCAGAAGCGGGGCCTTCGGCCCCTGTCTGCTGACTTTTTTGTAGCTGAGCGCCCTTTAAGACCGTGGGGCGCTGGTCTCACCTGCCGGTTCGGTCGGCGCAGGGCGTTTGCCACCGGCAAACTGCGCCCCACACCCGGCAAACTTTTTGAAAAAAGTTTGATCAAAAACTTTTACGTTTGATTTCTTTCACTTTTTCGACAGCCCAAGGAGCGCCCAAAGGCGCTCCCTGTGTCTTTCCAGTCTTTCTTTTTACAGCACTTCCTGCCGCAGTTCCCCATCCTGCACAGACAGGGCCACGCCGGAGATGGCGCCCTCGCCACGCTCCACAAGGGCCATGGCCAGTTTGTCCTCCACCATGCGGCGGATGTTGTTGCGCAAATCCCGGGCGCCGCTCTGCCCGTGGATGGACTTCTCCGCCAGGTAGGCGCACACCTCCTGGTTGTAGGTGAGGGCGATGCCCTTCTCCTTGAGGGAGCCCACGTACTCGTCCAGCATCAGGGCGGCAATCTTCTTGTAGTCCTCCACGTCCAGGGGACGGAACACAATCACCTCGTCAATGCGGCTGAGGAATTCCGGCCGCAGGAACTCGCCCAGAGCCCGCATGACCTTCTCCCGGTTCATATCCGCGGCGGTCTTGTTAAAGCCCAGGGAGTTCTCCCGGCGGTCGCTGCCCGCGTTGGACGTCATGACGATGACCGTATTCTCAAAGTTCACCGTGCGGCCGTGGGCGTCGGTGATGCGGCCCTCGTCCAAAATTTGCAGCAAGATGTTCAGCACGTCCGGGTGGGCCTTTTCAATCTCGTCGAACAGCAGCACCGAGTAGGGCCGGCGGCGGACCTTCTCCGTCAGCTGGCCGGCCTCATCGTAGCCCACATAGCCGGGCGGGGAGCCGATAATCTTGGAGACAGAGTGCTTCTCCATAAACTCGCTCATGTCCAGGCGGATCAGGGTCTCCGGGGTGTCGAACAGCTCTTGGGAGAGCACCCGCACCAGCTCGGTTTTCCCGGTGCCGGTGGGGCCCACAAAGATGAAGGAGGCCGGATGCCGCCGGGGGCTGATTTGCACCCGGCTGCGGCGGATGGCCGCGGAGATGGCGGACACCGCCTCGTCCTGGCCGATGATGTGCCGCTTCAGCACGTCCTCCAGGTTCGCCAGCTTCTTCAGCTCGTTCTCCTGGACGCGGGAGGCCGGGATGCCCGTCCACAGCTCGATGACCTTGGCCACGTCCTGCTCCTCCACGTCGGCAAAGACGCCCTCGCTTTTCAGCTTGTCCAGGCTCTCCTCCAAGGTGGCGATGCGGTAGTGGGTCTTGGCCAGCTCCTCGTAATCTATCTGGCTGTCGTCAACGGGGCTGGAGAGGTCCTGCTCCCGGTTCTTCTCCTTGGTCAGGGCCAGCTCGGTCTCGTCGTACTCCTCCAGCTTCTTGTTGCGCAGGGCCGCGCAGGCGCAGGCCTCGTCCAGCAGGTCGATGGCCTTGTCCGGCAGGTAGCGGTCGTTGATGTACCGCTCGGCCAGCACCACCATGCGGCGGCAGATTTTCTCGGAAACCTTCACCCGGTGGTAGCTCTCGTAATAGCCCTTGATGCCCAGCAGAATCTGGACAGCGTCCTCCACAGAGGGCTCCGCCACGGTGACCGGCTGGAACCGGCGCTCCAGGGCGGCGTCCTTCTCAATGTATTTGCGGTATTCGTTGAAGGTGGTGGCGCCGATGACCTGAATCTCCCCCCGGGAGAGGGCGGGCTTTAAGATGTTGGCGGCGTTCATGCTGCCCTCGGCGTCGCCGGTGCCCACCAGGTTGTGGACCTCATCGATAAAGAGGATGACGTTGCCGTCGGCCTTCACCTCGTCCACCAGGCCCTTGATGCGGCTTTCAAACTGGCCCCGGAACTGGGTGCCCGCCACCAGTGCGGTCAAGTCCAGCAGCTGGACTTCCTTATCCCGCAGCTTGGCCGGCACATTGCCCTGGGCGATGCGCAATGCCAGGCCCTCGGCCACGGCGGTTTTGCCCACGCCGGGCTCGCCGATAAGGCAGGGGTTGTTCTTGGTGCGGCGGGAGAGGATCTGCACCACCCGCTGGATTTCCTTCTCCCGGCCGATGATGTTGTCCAGCTGGCCGTTCCGGGCCTTGGCGGTCAAGTCGGTGCAGAAGTTCTGGATGTGCTTGCGCTTCTTCTTGTGGAAGCTCTCCTTTTTCTGCTGGACCCCAGCGCCGCCAAAGCCGCCGTTTTCCCCGGGGCGGCCGCCCAGCATCTGGTCCACCGGAAGGGTGGCGGCGCCCCCGGGGGCGAACAGCTCGTCGCCGCTGTCGTCGTTGTCCAGGTTCATCAGCTGGGTCATCTGCTCGGTGGCCGCTTCCAGCTCCTCGTCGGTGATGCCCATTTTCTCCATAATATCGTTGACCGGCTTGATCCCCAGCTCCTTGGCGCAGACCAGGCAGAGCCCCTGGGGGTTCTGGCTGTCCATGCCGTTGGAGACAAAGACCACGGCCGGGCGTTTCTTGCAGCGTGTACAAAGCAACATAAAAGGTTCGTTCCTTTCTCTCAATTCAATGCCGCGCGGGGCGGCTTCCCCTGGAAGCTGTGTCCCATGGTGGGAATAGGCCTTCACACCGGCCCGGTCTTCTATTTAACCAGGCAATCATGGCCAGAATGTGAAGAAGCCGTAAAAAAAGCGGAAATTCCCCGGGGCCGCGGCCCCAGGGTCTTAGTTACGATTTTATCCGTTTGTCCCGCACCGTTTTGGCGCGGATCTCGTCTGTCAAAGAGAGGTCATACTTACTGTCGTCCGAGCGGAGGATTTTTAAGAAAATCTGGGCGTACTTCACGGCGGAGTAAATCATCATGGCCGCCGTAAGCCCCAACAGCACATAGGAGATGACCTGGAAGGCCACGCCCTCCACGTGGAGGAAGCCGTCCATCACCACAATCAGCGCCACCGAGACGTAGAACATCACCGTGGCCAACTTGCCGTACCACTGGGCGGCGCAGGGGCGTTTTTTCTTTTTCAAAAGCAAAATGGCGCCGCAGAGCATCACCAGCTCTTTTAGGATGAAAACCAAAAGTGCCGGGCAGATAACCGGGAACTTAATGGCCAGGCACAAGGCCACCACGCCTTGGGTAAGCTTGTCCGCCAGGGGGTCCAGCATCTTGCCCAGCTCTGTCACCTGGTTGAGCTTGCGGGCGATAAAGCCGTCCACACAGTCCGAAAGGCCGGAGAGCACCAGCAGCGCCACCGCGATGGCCAGCTGGTCGTGCATAAAGAACCAGGCGAAAAAGGGGATAACGATAATGCGCAGCACCGAAAGGGCGTTGGGCACAGTTAGGTTCTGGTTGATGGGCTTTTTTTCCTGTGGCATGGGTCCTTCCTTTCCTCTCTTCTCACAAATCTCGTACTACCACACCTGCGGCAGGCCCAATCCTTCGCCAGGCGCCGCGGTTCCCTTATTCTAACAGGATAACAGGCAAATCCCTAAAAACTCTCTACTTTACTGGAACATGATGCCCAAGGGGTTCCAGTTGACCACCAGCCCGGCCAGGTAGGATTGGCGCAGGGCTGTTTCCACCTGGGCTTGGGTGTCTGCGGCCAGCATGGGGGTGAACACCTGCACCGCCGCCAGGACAATCCAAATGGAAATCACCGCCAGCAGCAGGCCGAACACGCCGCCCAGCAGGCCATCCACAGCGCGTAAGATGGGCAGGTGGAACACTGTGGCCAGCAGGTTGGCCACGATGCGCACCACAATCATAAACAGGCAGAACAGCACAATGACCGCCAGCACCTTTAAGAAGCCCACGAACACCGGGGCCAAGGCGTCGGCAATCAAATCGGCGGCCTGGCCGGACTGGCCCGCCAGGGCCTCTGTGACGCTGGCGGCGGTAACGCCCGCCTGCTCCAGAGCGCGGAGGATGAAATCCGGCAGGGAGGCAAACACCCCCTGCACCGCGGTGTAGGTGTCACCGCTGCCAAGGCTTGCCAGGGACTCCCCGATGCGCTCTACCAGACCGGGGCGGAACAGGGTGTCAAACACCCACTGGGCGGCGGCGCCTCCCAGCAGGCCCGCCAGGCTGGCTGCCACCACAGCCCCTAAAAAGTGGGCTGCCGAGCGGATGAATCCCCGGTGGGCGCCAATGGCCACAAAGACCACGCACACAGCCACCAAAACTATATCCAGCGTGTAGCCCATGGCAAGCGCCCCCTTTCTCCGGATTTTTCCGCTACCTGATAAATATAGCATAAACTCCGCTTTTTCACAAGCCCCACTCCCTTACGGAAATCTTAATCCGTGGATTTTTCTTGCAATCTTTCCCGGCAGGCCCTATAATCAAAGTGTTTTGCGGCCTGTGATGTTGCAAATTCACCAGAAAGGATGGATCGATATGGCACTGTACTGCGCTGCCTTCTCCCCCACCGGCACCTCCCTGCGGGGGGCCTGGGCCATGGCCTCCGCTTTGGGGGAGGCCCAACTGCTAGACGTGACCACCTCCCCCGCCCCCGAGCAAGTGTTTACCCCCCAGGATTTGGTAGTCTTTGGGGCGCCGGTGTACGGGGGGCGGGTGTTCCAGGGGGCCTTGGAGCGCCTCTCCCCCCTGCGGGGCCAGGACACCCCCTGTATTGTCACCGTCACCTATGGCAACCGGGATTTTGACGACGCCCTGCTGGAGCTCACCCGCTTCTGCCAGGAGCGCGGCTTCCTGCCCTTTGCCGGAGCCGCCTTGGTGGGGGAGCACACCTACGGCTCCATCGCCCTGGGCCGGCCCAATGCGGAGGACCTCCTCCAGGACCGGGCCTTTGCCCTGGAGGCCTGGGAGGACTTTCAGGCGGGGTGGGAGAGCTTCTCGCCCCCGGGGAACTTCCCCTACAAAGAGGGTGGCAAGGGCGGCAGCTTTACCCCCTCCACCACCCAGGCCTGCACCCACTGCGGGCTGTGCGTCCGGCAGTGCCCCATGCAGGCCATTGGGGAGGACTGCGCCGCCATCGATGGGGAGAAGTGCATCGCCTGCTTCCGGTGCGTGAAAAACTGCCCTGTCCAGGCGAAGGGCGTGTTCACCCCAGAGTACCAAAGCTTTGCCGCGGCTTTCTCCGAAAAGCTGAAAGAGCCCAAGGAGAACCAGTATTTTCTGGGCAGGGGTTGAATTTTCCAGGAGGTGTTGGTGGCAAACGGGGAATTCTCCCCCCAAGAGCTGCGGGACTTTTTTCAAAGCTACAGCGACCGCACCATGGACCCGCCCTTGGAACCAATCACATAAAAAGCAAAAGAGCTGCTGCCCGGGAGCAACAGCTCTTTTTTACTTTGGAAAACTTGCCTCACCGCACCTGGAGGCGGCGGATTTCGCTGACGCCCAGCACATAGGCGGCGCTTTCGCTGGAGAGGGCGATGCTCTTGGCGTCGCTGCCCGCCTCGGCGCGGGCCAGCTCCTGGCCGGTGGCGGCGTCAAAGAGCACCAGCTGCTGGTCCAGCAGCGCGCCCACCGTCCCGCCGGACACGGACAATGACACGATGCGCTCCTCGGCCTGGGCCTGCACCGGCTCCTCCAGGCCCCGGAACACCAGCAGCGTGCAGGCGCCGGCGTGCTCATAGGCGGAAAGGGACAGGTAGCACTGCCCCCCGTTGAACTGAAAGGCCGTGGGCGTGCGGCCCTGGTAGCCGTACTCAGAGAAGGACAGCTCCCCGGAGCGGGCCCGCAGCAAGGCGCTGTCCCCCACGGCGTAGAGCATGCCGTTCTCCCCCCAATAGGCGGCCAGCAGCAGGTTGTCCTGGCTTTCAAACTCCGCGGCGGGGGTGGGGCTGTTCAAATCGAACACCGTCACCTTGGACACCAGCTGCCCTCCCTGGGCCCGCACCGAGCACACCATGGCCCAGGTGCCGTCTGCATTCAAGGCCAAGGCGGTGACGTAATCCTGGGCGAAGCTGTAGGTGAACTGCTCCTCCCCGGTGGCCAGGTAGACGGTCACATCCGTGGCGCCGTCGGCCCCCTGGGTGGCCAGGGCAAAGCGGCCGTTGGGGGCGATGGCCCCGGCCAAAATGTCCTGTTCGGTGGAGCTTTCCAGGTGGAGCTGGGTGCCGGAAACCACCATGTAGCCAGTGCTGTTCTGGTTGTACAGCAGGTATTGGCCAGAGGCCGCCTTTAAAATGGGCTGGTTATAGCTGTGGCGCTGGGAGAAAAGCTCCTGGCCGGAGGGGCCCAAAATGGTCAGGGCCGTGTCGCTGAGGGCCACGGCGTTGCCCTCGGCGGAGAGGAAGTTCCCCTCGGACACAGAGGAGCCGGTGATGGCCACGGGATAGCCGTCGCCCTCCCCGGTGCCGGTGATTTGCACCTGGATCCAGTTCCAGATATTCTGAGGGGTCAGGTTGCCCCGGTTGACCCAGATGGCCAACCCCAGCACCAGCACCAGCAGCACCACCGCCACCCGGTACAGGGCCTTGGGCACCTGGCGGGCCTTTTTCTGCTCCTCGCCGGCTGCCTCCTCCTCCCCATACTCAATGGTGGCCTGGGGGGCCTCCTCCGGGGACGCCTCCTCTGGGGGGGAAGGCTCCTGGGCGGGGGTTGCCTGGTGCTGGGGGAGGTGGTCCTCCAGGCGGATGACCTTCCGCCCGCCCCGCTTTTCGCTGTGCTTTGCCATGCTGCCACTTCCTTTCCCGGGCCGCTGCCCTGCGAAACTTCTTAATAAAACACCTGGTTGAGATACAGCCCGCAGGCCGGGGCCGTGGGGCCGGCGGCCTTCCTATCCCGGGCTTCCAGGATGGCGGGGATGTCCTCGGGGGAGAACTTCCCCTGCTGCACCCGCAGCAGCGTCCCCACCATGATGCGCACCATGTTGTACAGGAACCCATCCGCCGCCACGGTGAAGGTGACCAGGTCCCCTTGGCGCCGGACCTGGGCCTTGGTCACGGTGCGGGTCAAGTCCCCCCTCTCCCGCTTATCCAAGGTGCAGAAGGAGGAAAAATCGTGGCGGCCCACATAGTGCCCCGCCGCCCGGTCCAGCAGCGCCTCGTCGATGGGGTACCAGTAGTGGAGGGCCCTGTCCTTTAAGAAGGGGTCCCGCACCGGGTGGTTCCAGATTTGGTAGACGTACTCCTTGCCCTTGCAGGAGTAGCGGGCGTGGAAATCCAGGGGCACCTGCTCCACCGAGCGCACCGCCACGTCCTGGGGCAGGTAGTGGTTCAAAGCCGCCAGCAGCCGCTCGGGGGCGATGTGGCTCTCTGTTTTCAGGCTGACACAGAACTGCCGGGCGTGTACGCCGGTGTCCGTGCGGGAGCAGGCCTTGATGTCCTCGGAGAGGCCGGTGATTTTGCCCAGGGCCTCTTGGAACACCTGCTGCACCGTCAGGGCGTTCTCCTGGATTTGCCAGCCGTGGTAGGCGGAGCCGTCGTACGCCAGCTTGATGAGGAAATTCCGCTCCATAGGCCACCTCACACGCCCCGGCCCACGGCAGGCACCAGGAGATTGAGGGCGATAAACGCCCCCAAGGCCACCGCGCTGAGGAGCAGCACCAGCCAGTCCCCCTGGCCAAAGTGGAGCTGCTTCATCTTGGTGCGGCCGTCGCCCCCGTGGTAGCAGCGGCTCTCCATGGCGGTGGCCAAGTCAAAGGCCCGGCGGAAAGCCGACACAAACAGGGGGATGAGCACCGGCACCAAGGCCCGGATGCGCTGGGTGATGCCGCCGCTTTCCATGTCCGCGCCGCGGGCTTTCTGGGCGGCCATGATTTTGTCCGTCTCCTCCAGCAAGGTGGGCACGAACCGCAGCGCGATGGTCATCATCATGGCGAACTCGTGCACCGGCACCCGCAGCTTGGCAAGGGGCTTTAGCAGCCGCTCGATGGCGTCGGTCAGCTGGGTGGGGGAGGTGGTAAAGGTCAGCACGGAGCTGGCCAGAATCAGCGCGATGATGCGCACCGAAACAAAGATGGCGTTGTAAATGCCGTTTAAGGTGATTTGGAAGATGCCGAACTTCCACAGGGGCTCCCCGGCGCCGTAGAAGATGTTGAGGATGCCGGTGAAGGCCACCAGAAACCAGATGGGCTTCAGGCTCTTCCAGTAGAGCTTACAGGGGATTTTGGAAAAGGCAATGCCCAGGCCGATGTAAACCACCGCCAGCGCCAGGGAGGCGAAGTTCCCCGCGGCGAACAGCAGCACGATGGCGTACACCAGCAGGCAGATTTTCAGCCGGGGGTCTGTGGCGTGAAGGGGGGACTTTTGGGGGAAATACTGCCCCAAGGTGATGTCGGAAATCATCGCAGCTCCTCCTTCCGTTTGAGAATGGGAATCAGCTGGTGGAGGGCGTCATCCACTGTTAAGGTAGAAGCGTCCACCGGCAGGCCCATGGCCACCAGCTCCTGCATGATTTTGGTGATTTGCGGCACGCGCAGGCCCATCTCTTCCAGCTCCGGGCCCCGGGCGAAGACCTTCTTCGTCTCGTCCAGCATGGCGGCGTGGCCGTGGTTCATCACCAAAATGCGGTCGGCGGTGCGGCCGATGTCCTCCATGCTGTGGGACACCAGCAGCACCGTGTTGCCCCGGGCCTTGTGGTACTGGGTGATTTGGGCCAGCAGCACGTCCCGGCCCCGGGGGTCCAGGCCGGCGGTGGGCTCATCCAAAATGAGCACCTCCGGGTCCATGGCGATGACCCCGGCAATGGCCGCCCGGCGCTTCTCGCCGCCGGAGAGCTCGAAGGGCGACTTCTCCAGCAGCTCCTCCTTCAGGCCGGTGAAGTGGGCGGCCTCCCGGGCGCGGGTTTCCGCCTCCTGGTCCGTGAGGCCCATGTTTTTGGGGCCGAACATGATGTCCTTGAGCACCGTCTCCTCAAAGAGCTGGTACTCCGGGTACTGGAACACCATGCCCACCTGGAAGCGCACCGCCCGGATTTTCTTGGGCTCGGCCCAGATGTCCTTGCCGTTCAGCAGCACCTGGCCCGAGGTGGGCCGCAGCAGGCCGTTGAGCATCTGGATGAGGGTGGACTTGCCGCTGCCCGTGTGGCCGATAACCCCCAGGAACTCCCCTTTCTCCACCTGGATGTTCACCCCATCCACGGCGGTTTTCTCAAAGGGGGTGCCTGGGCTGTAACGGTATGCCAGGTCCTTGGTTTCGATAATCGCCAACTTGCTTTCCCTTTCCTTTCCCAGCGTTTCTCAGCGGGCTTCCCCGGCCAGGTAGCGGCGGAACATGCTCACGCACTCCTCCACACCCAGGGGCATCCCCGGCAGTTTAATCCCCGTGGCGGCCAGCCGGTAGCTGAGCTCCGTGGCCTGGGGCACGTCCAGGTCGTGGCGCTTTAGGAACTCCACGTCGCTGAACACCTGGCGCGGGGTGCCGTCCCGCAGGATTTCCCCCTCGTCCATCACCACCACCCGGCCCGCCTGGACCGCCTCGTCCATGTAGTGGGTGATAAGCACAATGGTGATGCCCTTCTCCCGGTTCAGGCGCTGGATGGTCTCCATCACCTCCGTGCGGCCCCGGGGGTCCAGCATGGCGGTGGGCTCGTCCAGGACGATGCACTTTGTCTCCATGGCGATGATGCCCGCAATGGCCACCCGCTGCTTCTGCCCGCCGGAGAGCTTGTGGGGGGCGTGCTCCCGGTACTCGTACATGTCCACAGCCTTGAGGGCGGCGTCCACCCGGCGGCGTATCTCCTCGGGGGGAACGCCCAAGTTCTCCGGACCAAAGGCCACGTCCTCCTCCACCACGCCGGCCACAAGCTGGTTGTCGGGGTTTTGGAGCACCAAGCCCACCTGGCGGCGGACATCCAGCTGGGTCTCCTCCACGCTGGTGTCGATGCCCCCTACCAGGACTTTCCCGGCAGTGGGCACCAGCATGCCATTGAAGAGCTTGGCCATGGTGGACTTGCCGCAGCCGTTGTGCCCCAGCAGGGCCACAAACTCCCCCTCCTCAATGGAGAGGTCCACCCCGTGGAGCACCTCCTGGGCGTCCACGGATTCCGCGTCGTAGGAAAAACGCACCTGTTGGGCTTCGATAAATGCCATGGTTTCACCTCACGTTTTTTAAAGCAGGGCGGGTGTCCACCGCTCCCTACTTGAGATCCAAAAGTGGTAAAGTACTGGAAAAACCCAGGTTTTATGCGGGGTTTGAACTTTACCACCCTGGTAAAGTACTTGGGTTTAGCGGGCAAGTACTCTACCACCGGGCTAAGTACTTTACCACCCTGGTATAGAATAAAACCCGCATGTTTCCTAGCTTTTTGAAGTACTTTACCACTTTCTTATTCCAAGCCCTGGGGCAACGGCTTCTGTGCTGTCCCAAGAGGGGGACATCCGGCCCCCCTTTTTTTGAAAGTAGGGGAAGGCAGGGGTGCTGGTGCCCGGTGGGCACCAGCGCCCCTGCAAGCCTTTGAAAAGGCTTGAGCGAAACTTTTACGTTCGCTTCGCTCAGCCTACCCCCGGGACGAATTGCCTGGGGTGCAACTCCTTAGGCTTCGTAAATCGCCGTACTTCCGCAGGGCAGCACCAGGCCGGTGCTGGTTACAGGCAGGCCAATCTCGTCGGAGCTCACCTTGCCCCCAAACCGCTTTTGCAGCTGCACCCCCAGCAGGTACTCCATCACCGAGGGGGAAAGCCCTGTGGTGTAGGAGTTGAGGATGAAAAACAGCGGCTTCTCCGTGAGGATGGGCACGCACTGGCCGATAAGGCTGTACAGCTGCTCCTCCAGCTTCCACACCTCGCCGCCAGGGCCCCGGCCATAGGAGGGCGGGTCCATGATGATGCCGTCGTACGTGCGGCCCCGGCGCTGCTCCCGCTGGACAAATTTCAGGCAGTCGTCCACCAGCCAGCGCACGGGCCTGTCGGCGATGCCGCTGGCCTCGGCGTTCTCCCGGGCCCACTGGACCATGCCCTTGCTGGCGTCCACGTGGGTGACCATGGCCCCGGCCTTCATGCAGGCCAAGGTGGCCGCGCCGGTGTAGCCAAAGAGGTTCAGCACCCGCACGGGGTCCTCAGGGGGACGGCCCGCCTGGCGGATCTTCTCCATGGCGAACTCCCAGTTTACCGCCTGCTCGGGGAAAATCCCCGTGTGCTTAAAGCCCATGGTCTTTAAACGGAAGGTCAGCCCGTTCCAGTGGATTTTCCACACGGGGGGCACCTTTTTATAGTTCTGCCACTTGCCGCCCCCCGAGCTGGAGCGCTGGTACCGGGCATGGGCCTGGCCCCAGCGGGGGTCCTTCTTCTCCCCGGACCAGAGGATTTGAGGGTCCGGCCGGATGAGGAGCACGTCCCCCCACCGCTCCAGCCGCTCCCCGTCCAGGGTGTCTAGCAGCTCGTAATCCTGCCACTGTGCAGCGCGCATAGCTCTCCGCCTTTCTCAAGTTATTGGATATTGCCCTCCCCGTCCAGGGTTAGCTGGCCGTCGTCCTTCAGCCGGGAGGGCACGGGGTAGCCCAGGTGCAGATAGGCCGCCGCTGTGGCGCAGCGCCCCCGGGGCGTGCGGGTCAAAAAGCCTATCTGCATCAGGTAGGGCTCGTTGACGTCCTCGATGGTGACGGCCTCCTCCCCGATGACGGCGGCTAAGGTCTCCAGGCCCACGGGCCCGCCGTTGTAGTTTTCAATGATGGCCCTAAGCATGTTCCTGTCGCTGGCGTCCAGGCCCAGCTCGTCGATTTCCATGCGGTCCAAAGCGATTTTCGCGGTGTTCAAGGTGATGACGCCGCCGCTCATCACCTCGGCGAAGTCCCGCACCCGCTTTAAAAGCCGGTTGGCGATGCGGGGCGTGCCCCGGGAGCGAGAGGCAATCTCCAGGGCGGCGTCGGCCTCGATCTGGGCGCGGAGGATGTCTGCGCTGCGGGAGACGATTTTCCCCAGCTCCTGGGGGGTGTACAGCTCCAGCCGCAGCACCACGCCGAACCTATCCCGCAAGGGCGCGGACAGCTGCCCGGCCCGGGTGGTGGCGCCCACCAAGGTGAACCGGGGCAAAGGCAGGTGATAGGAAGCCGCCATCTGCCCCTTGCCGGTGATGATGTCCAGGGCGAAGTCCTCCATGGCCGGGTAGAGGATTTCCTCCACGGTGCGGGGCAGGCGGTGGACCTCGTCGATAAACAGCACGTCCCCGGGGCTTAAATTGGTGAGCAGGGCCGCCAAATCCCCGGGCTTCTCAATGGCCGGGCCGCTGGTGATGCGCAGATTGACCCCCAGCTCGTTGGCCACAATGCCCGCCAGCGTGGTCTTGCCCAGGCCCGGCGGGCCGTAGAGCAGCACGTGGTCCAGGGATTCCTTCCGGCTTTTGGCCGCCTCGATGTAGATTTTCAGGTTTTCCTTGACCTTGTCCTGGCCGATGTACTCCGAAAACGTGCGGGGGCGCAGGGGGTTCTCCACCGCCTGGTCCTCGGGGGTGTAGCCGGGCTCGACCATGCGGTTCTCATAGTCCCAGCCGCCCTCCAGGTCCATCTCCCCGCCATAGGGTTCCACTGGCATATTGGCTCCTCCTTTCACTTAAGTGGTGGTCATTTGCCGCTGCCAAAGCTCTTCAGCGCCAAGCGAATGAGCTCCTCGGGGGGCAGGGCGCTGTCCAGCTTCCCCACGGCAGCGGCGGCCTCGCTGGCGGAATAGCCCAGCGTCACCAATGCCTCCACCGCCTGGGAGGCATTCCCCGACGCAGAGGGCCCGCCGGGCTGGGGGATGCCCTCCATGCTCACGCTGCCGGAGAGGGCCCCCACCTTGTCTTTCAGCTCCAGCACAATGCGCTGGGCCAGCTTTTGGCCCACGCCGCTGGCCTTGGTAAAGCGCTTGGCGTCCCCGGCGGCGGCGGCCAAAGCCACGTCCTCAGGGGAAAGCTGGCTCAAAATGGCCAAGCCCACCTTGGGCCCCACCCCGCTGATGGAGGTGAGCAGCCGGAAGCAGGAGAGCTCCCCCTTGGTGGCAAAGCCAAAGAGGTCCAAAGCGTCCTCCCGGACGTTGAGATAGGTGTACAGCGTCACCTTTTCCGAGAGGCGGGGCAGGCCGCGCAGGGTGTTCATGGAGGTCATGCAGCGGAAGGCCACGCCCCCCACATCCACCACTGCCGCCCCGGGCTCTGTGTGGACTAAAGTTCCTGTCAACGAATAAATCATGGTGTGTCCTTTCTATGGGTAAGCGATGGGGGTAAATGGGACGGGCGCGGCATCGAGTAATGTTTCGGTCAACCCCTTTCCATAGGGCGCGGCGTGCCTTCGCTGTCCATTCGCGCCCATGGGGCAGCTCCGGGGAAGGCAGCGCGGCCCAAGCCGTGGCGATGCCTCGCCGCATTTTCCCGGGGACGCCGCTGGGGAGAAGACGCTTTCTTGGTGCGCTTTCCTTGGCTTCTGGAGCTATGGCTTGGAGGAGGGCGCTTTTTCGGTGCGCTGCCGGCCGGGCTGCGGCCTATCGCCCTTACGGGCGCGTGCGGGCGCCGCCCTGGTTTTCTTTTGGGCTGACGCCCAGTAAGGGCAAGGTCGCGGTTTTCTTGAAAGAAAGCCGCCTAAAGAACTTTTACGCTCGCTGCGCTCGGCGCCCTGTTTCGCTTTTATATGACCTTCTCCGGCTTATGGCCCCGCTGGAGCAACGTCTTCCGCAAGGGGCTTCCCGCTGCCTGGCCATGGCAGATGGCCAAGGCCAAGGCGTCGGCGGTATCGTCGGGCTGGGGGACTTTTTGCAATCCCAGCAGCCGCCGGGTCATCTCCTGGACCTGGGGCTTTACCGCTTTGCCGTAGCCCGTCACCGCCTGCTTCACCTGCATGGGGGTATACTCATACAGGGGCACGCCGTGCTGGGCCAGGGCGAGGAGAATCACCCCCCGGGCCTCCGCCACGCCGATGCCGGTGGTCTTATTGTTGGTGAAATAGAGCTTTTCCACGGCGGCGGCCTCGGGCTTTAGGCGGGTGAGGATCTCCCCCATGCCCTGGTAGATTTCCACCAGGCGCTGGCCGAAATCCTGCCCCGCCGGGGTGGTGATGGCGCCGTACTCCACGGGGCGGTAACGGCCGCCCCCGGCCTCGATGACGCCGTAGCCCACGATGGCATAGCCGGGGTCAATACCCAAAATGCGCACGCAGCCGCCTCCTTTCCCGCAGATTCCTTTGATTATACCACACCTGCGGTGAACATGTCGCGCAGGCGGCTTCCCGCCGCCGGGCTGGGCGGGATGTTTTCTCTCGCCGCCCGCGTCCCCATTTTCTCCGGCTATTATACCACACCTGCGGTGGAAGGTAAAGGCCGGGCAGACTGCGCCAGCGCCGCGCGCGGGCCTCCCTTAGGAAGCCGCGAGGAAAGGGGGCTATCCGGGGATTTCCGCCTTGGTGCTTTTCTCGGGGACGCCGCTGGGGTAAAGGCGCTTTCCATTGGCTTTTGTGGCTGTGGATTGGAGGAGGGCGTTTTCTTTGTGCGCTGCCGGCTGGGCAGCGGCCTATCGCCCTTACGGGCGCGTGCGGGCACTGCCCTGGTTTTCTTTTGGGCTGACGCCCAACAAGGGAAAGGTCGCGGTTTTCTTGAAAGAAAGCCGCTTAAAGAACTTTTACGCTCGCTGCGCTCGGCCTCTTTACAGCTTCAGCTGCTCTCCGGCGTTTTCCCCCGCTTCCGGCAAGGCGCCCAAGGCGGGCAGGTTCTTCTTATACCGGTTGGGGTTTTGCAGCATCCCCTCCTCATACAGCTGGACCCGCAGCAGCCGCTGGCCCTTCTTCAAGTTCATGGCCTGGACGCCCTGGGTATTCTTGGTGGCCTTGGGGGCGATGAGCCCTGTGTGGAACAGCAGCATCCGCCCCGAGGAGGCTGTCAGCAGCACCTCGCAGTCCTCCCGCACATACAGGGCCGCCGTCAAGGGCGACTTGTCGCTGTAGGCGTTTAAGAGCTTCTTCCGGTTCTGCTTGGTTTGGTAGGCGCTCATCTCCACCTTGGCCACCTTGCCGTTTTCAAAGAAGAACAGCATAAACCCATCGTACTGGTAGGTGACAGCCATATAGGCCGCGCTCTCCCCCTCGTCCATCTGGGCCCGGGCGGGGATGTACTCGCCCAGGACGCTGGCCTTGGTGTCGGCGAAGTCTGCGGCCTTCATCTTGTAGACCTGGCTCTTGTTGGAGAAGAACAACAGCTCGGCGGTATTTTGGGCCTCCAGCTGCTGGGTGATTTCATCCCCCTCTTTCAGCTTCTGCTCCCCGCTCATCCGCAGGGACTGGGGGGTGATTTTCTTAAAGTACCCCTCCTTGGTGAAGAACAGGTGCACGGGGTAATCGGGCACCTCCTCCACGATTTCCGCTTCCTCCACCTCGTCGGCGTAGAGAATCATGGAGCGCCGGGGCTGGCCGTACTTCTGGGCCACGGCCTCCAGCTCCTTGACGATGATGCCCTTCACCTTGGCCTTGGAGGCCAAAATGCCCTCCAGCTGGGCGATATCCCGCTCCAGCTCGGCGATCTCCTGGGTGCGCTTGAGGATGTACTCCCGGTTCAGGTGGCGCAGCTTGATTTCCGCCACGTACTCCGCCTGGATTTGGTCGATGCCAAAGCCAATCATCAGGTTGGGCACCACCTCGGCCTCCTCCTCTGTCTCCCGCACAATGCGGATGGCCTTGTCAATGTCCAGCAGAATCAGCTCCAAGCCCTGCAGGAGGTGGAGCTTCTCCCGCTTCTTCTCCAGGTCGAAGTGGGTGCGGCGGCGGACGCACTCCACCCGGAAGGCGGTCCACTCCTCCAGCAGCTCCCGCACGCCCAGCACCCGGGGCGTCCCGGCGATGAGCACGTTGAAGTTGCAGGCGAAGCTGTCCTCCAGGGTGGTGAGCTTAAACAGCTTCTGCATCAGCTTGTCCGGGTCGGTGCCCCGCTTTAAGTCGATGGTGATTTTCAAGCCGTCCATGCCTGTCTCGTCCCGGATGTCCGCAATCTCCTTGAGCTTGCCCTGCTTTACCAGGTCGATGACCCGCTCCACAATCACCTCGATGGTGGTGGTGGGCGGAATCTGCGTCACGTCGATGCAGTTCTGGGACTTGTCGTAGGAATAGCGGCTGCGCACCCGGAAGCTGCCCCGGCCGGTCTTGTAGATGTTCTCCATCTGGGCGCGGTCGAAGAGTATCTGGCCGCCGCCGGGGAAATCCGGGGCCTGCATGGTGGCGAAAATATCCGCTTCCGGGTCGTGGAGCAAGGCGATGGTGGTGCGGCACACCTCCGCCAGGTTAAAGGGGCAGATGTTGCTGGCCATGCCCACGGCGATGCCCGTGTTGGCGTTGACCAGCACGCTGGGGAAGGTGGCCGGCAGCAGTGTGGGCTCCTTCATGGTGCTGTCGTAGTTGTCCACAAAGTCCACGGTGTCCTTGTCGATGTCCTGGAACAGCTCCTTGCAGATGGCCTCCAGCTTGGCCTCGGTATACCGGGGGGCGGCCCAGGCCATGTCCCGGGAGTAGGCCTTGCCGAAGTTGCCCTTGGAGTCCACGTAGGGGTGCAGCAAGGCCTCGTAGCCGCGGGCAAGGCGCACCATGGTGTCGTAGATGGCGGCGTCGCCGTGGGGGTTCAGCTTCATGGTCTGGCCCACGATATTGGCGCTTTTGGTGCGGGTGGGGCCCAGCAGGCCCATTTTATACATGGTGTAAAGCAGCTTGCGGTGGGAGGGCTTAAAGCCGTCGATCTCCGGGATGGCCCGGGACATGATGACGCTCATGGCGTAGGGCATAAAGTTCTGGCGCAGGGTGTCGCTGATGTCCTGCTGGACAATCTCCCCCGCCCCGGCGATATAGCCCCGCATCTTGGGGGCCTTGCCCTCTTGGGGCTGCTGTTTCTTTCTTGGCATGATTTCTCCCTCCTTCCCTTAGGACACGTCCAAGTCGTCCAGGTACTCGCTGCCGTGCTGGGCGATGTAGTCCTTGCGGCCGTTCAGGTTGTCCCCCAGCAGCACGTCGAACATCTGGGCCGCCTGCTGGATGTCCCCGGGCTTTACCTGGATGAGCCGCCGGGTCTTGGGGTTCATGGTGGTCAGGTTCATCATGTCGGGGTCGTTCTCGCCCAGGCCCTTGCTGCGCTGGATGGTGTACTTCTGGCCCGCCAGCTCCTGGAGGAACTGCTCCTTCTCCCGCTCGTTGTAGGCGAAGTAGGTCTTGTCCTTGCTGGTGATTTCGTACAGGGGCGACTCGGCGATGAACACCTTGTTGTTCTCGATGAGGTCCGGGGTCAGGCGGTAGAGCATGGTCAGCAGCATGGTGCGGATGTGGAAGCCGTCCACGTCGGCATCGGTGCACAGGATAATCTTGCTCCAGCGCAGGTTGTCCATGTCAAAGGCGCCAATGGACTTGTTGGCCTTGCTCTTCACCTGCACGCCGCAGCCCAACACCTTGATGAGATCGGTGATGATCTCGCTTTTGAAAATCTTGTCGTAGTCGGCCTTCAGGCAGTTGAGGATTTTGCCCCGGATGGGCATCACCGCCTGGAAGTTGGGGTCCCGGGCCTGCTTGACCGAGCCCAAGGCGGAGTCGCCCTCCACAATGAAGATTTCCCGCTCCTTCACGTCTTTGGAGCGGCAGTCCACGAACTTGGCCACCCGGCCGGTGATGTCCATTTTCGCGGTGAGCTTGCCCTTTAAGTTCAGGCGGGTCTTTTCCGCGTCCTCCCGGCTGCGCTTGTTCACCAGCACCTGGCCGGCGATTTTCTCCGCGTCCAGGGGGTTCTCGATGAAGTAGACCTCCAGGTTGTGGCGGAGCATCTCCACCATGGCCTCTTGAATGCCCTTGTTGGTGATGGCCTTTTTCGTCTGGTTCTCGTAGGAGGTCTGGGTGGAGAAGGAGGAGATGACAATCACCAGGCAGTCCTCCACATCCTGGAAGGTGATTTTGCTCTCGTTCTTGTTGTACTTGTTGTTCTGCTTTAGGTAGGCGTCGATCTGGTAGACAAAGGCGTTGCGCACCGTCTTGTCCGGGGCGCCGCCGTGCTCCAGCCAGGAGGAGTTGTGGTAGTACTCCGTCACGTGGACACGGTTGGAAAAGGCCGCCGCCACGTTGATTTTCACGTTGTACAGGGCCATGTCCGCCCTATCCCGGACCTTCTTCTCGCTCTGCCAGAACTGCACCGGGGTGAGGGCGTCCTCGCCCACCAGCTCCCGGGCGTGGTCCAAAATGCCGTTTTCATAGCAGAAGTCCGTTGTCTCGAACTTGCCGGGGGCCACCTCGTTTTTCAGGTGGAAGGTGATGCCCGCGTTGACCACCGCCTGGCGCTTTAAGATGTCCAGGTAATACTCCAGGCTCACGTCGATGTCGGTGAACACCTGCAGGTCCGGCTTCCACTTGATGAGGGAGCCGGTGCCCTTTTTGGCGTAGGGCTCCTTTTGCAGGCCGCCCACGTTCTCCCCCCGCTCAAAGTGGAGGGTGTAGCGGCAGCCATCCCGGCGGATGTCCACGTCCATATACTCCGAGGCGTACTGGGTGGCGCACAGGCCCAGGCCGTTTAAGCCCAGGGAGTACTCATAGCTCTCCCCGGAATCGTTGTTGTACTTGCCGCCGGCGTACATCTCGCAGAACACCAGCTCCCAGTTGTAGCGCTGCTCCTTGTTGTTGTAGTCCACGGGGATGCCCCGGCCGTGGTCCTCCACCTGGACGGAGTGGTCCAAAAACCGGGTGATGGTGATCTCCTTGCCAAACCCCTGCCGCGCCTCGTCGATGGAGTTGGAGAGGATTTCAAATATCGAGTGCTGGCAGCCGTCGATGCCGTCGGAGCCGAAAATCACCGCCGGGCGCAGGCGCACCCGGTCCGCGCCCTTTAGGCTGGTGATGCTCTCGTTGCCATAGGTCTGTTTCTTTGCCATAGTCCCTCCTGGTTCCCTTGCAAGCTATCTGCTCGCTTACAAACAGCAACCAAGGGAAGGCAAAACTTCCCTTGGTTGCGCGGTGTTTTTTAAAAATCAGTCTTGGTCTTGCTGGGAGGCGCTGCCGCCCTCTTGGGGCTGGGCGCCGTCCTCCGGCAGGGCGGCCTGGGGCTCTTGGCCCAGGGCCTGGGCAGCCATCCCGCTGGGGAGCAGGTTGCCGTCCATCACCTGCTGGAACTCCACGCCGTCAATCTTCTCCTTCTCGTAGAGCACCCCGGCCAGCCGGTGGAGCTCATCGATGTGGTCGGTGAGGATTTTCTCCGTCTTCTGGTAGGCGGTGGAGATGATGCTCTGGATTTCCTCGTCGATCTCCGAGGCGGTCTGCTCGGAGTAGTTGCTGATGTGGCCCATCTCCTTGCCCAGGAAGGGGTTGGAGTCGTCGCTGCCATAGGTGATGGGGCCCAGCTTCTCGCTCATGCCGTACTTGGTGACCATGGCCCGGGCGATTTTGGTGGCCCGCTCAATGTCGTTGCTGGCGCCGGTAGAGATGTCATCCAGCACCAGGGCCTCGGCCACACGGCCGCCCAGCAGCACCACCAGCTCCTCCCGCATCTCGTCGCGGCTCTTATAGCTGCGGTCCTCGGTGGGCAGGTGCATGGTGTAGCCGCCAGCCATGCCCCGGGGGATGATGGAAATCTGGTGCACGGGGTCCTGTGTTTTGCAGTAATAGGTGGCAATGGCGTGGCCCGCCTCGTGATAGGCGGTGAGCTTCTTTTCCTTCTCGCTCATGACACGGCTCTTTTTCTCCGTGCCCACCACCACCTTGATGGTGGCCTCCTCGATCTCCTCCATGGTGATGGCCCGGTGGTTTTTCCGGGCGGCCAGCAGGGCGGCCTCGTTGAGGAGGTTCTCCAAATCCGCGCCGGTAAAGCCAGCGGTGGACTTGGCAATGGTGGAGAGCACCACGTCGGGAGCCAGGGGCTTGCCCTTGGCGTGGACCCGCAGAATCTCCTCACGGCCCTTGATGTCCGGGTAACCCACCATCACCTGGCGGTCAAACCGGCCGGGACGCATGAGAGCGGGGTCCAGGATGTCGGGGCGGTTGGTGGCGGCAATCATGATGACGCCCTCGTTGGCGCCAAAGCCGTCCATCTCCACCAGCAGCTGGTTCAAGGTCTGCTCACGCTCGTCGTGTCCGCCGCCCAGGCCAGCGCCTCTCTGGCGGCCCACGGCGTCGATCTCGTCGATGAAGATAATGCAGGGGTGGTTCTTCTTGGCCTTGTCGAACAAATCCCGCACACGGGAGGCGCCCACGCCCACGAACATCTCCACAAAGTCGGAGCCGGAGATGGAGAAGAAGGGCACCCCGGCCTCGCCGGCCACAGCCCGGGCCAGCAGTGTTTTACCAGTGCCGGGAGGGCCCACCAGCAGCACGCCCTTGGGAATGCGGGCGCCCAGGGAGTTGTACTTGTTGGGGTTTTTGAGGAACTCCACAATCTCCCGGAGCTCCTCCTTTTCCTCGTCGGCGCCGGCCACGTCCGCGAAGGTGGTCTTGCGCTTCTCGTCGCTCATCTGCTTGATTTTGGCCTTGCCAAAGTTCATCTGCTTGTCGCCGCCCATGCTGGAGCCCAGGCGCCGCATCATGATGACCCAGAAGATAATCAGCCCCGCGAACAGAATCAGCGTGGGCAGCAGGCTGATAAACCAGCTTGTCTCCACCGGGCGGATGATGTCCTGCTCCATGCGGGCGTCGGGGTGTTCCTCGTTGTACTGGCTGATGGAATCCCGCACATCCATGTAGAACAGGTCCACGCTGGGCAGCACATAGCCCACCGTCTTGCCGTCCTCTAAGTGGATGACCATCTCGCCGGTGCCCAGGTTCAGGGTGTAACTGCTGACCTCCTGGTCCTGGAAGTAGCCGATGATGTCCGAGTACTTATAGGCCGCTGTCTGGGGTGTCCTGTTGTTGAACAGGAAGATGATGATAAACAGCACCACCACCGGAATCCCGATGTACAGCAACAGGTTTCGAATCTTCTTTTGATTGCCGTCCAAGAATTTGTCCTCCTATAGATTCACTAAAAAATCTCTCCGCTTTTCACCCTTTTATTCGTACACAGAGGGCTTTAGCACCCCCACAAAGGGCAGGTTGCGGTATTTTTCATCGTAATCCAGGCCATACCCCACAATAAAGGCATCCGGGATCTGGGCGCCCACATAGGTGGGGCGCACCTCTACTTCCCGGCGGTCGGGCTTATCGAACAGCGTGCAAATCTGGATGCTCTTGGGCCCGCGGGCCTGGAGCAGCTCCATCAGGTAGCTGAGGGTTTTGCCGCTGTCCAAAATGTCCTCCACAATGAGGATGTCGTATCCCTTCAGCTCCAAATCCAGGTCTTTTACGATTTTCACCACGCCGCTGGTCTTTACCCCCGAACCGTAGCTGGAGGTGGCCATAAAGTCAATGCGGGCGGGGATGGTGATGGCCCGCATCAAATCGGCCATAAACACCACCGAGCCCTTGAGCACGCTGACCAGCAGCAGGTTCTTGTCCTTGTAGTCCCGGGAAATCTCCCCGCCAACCCGTTGGACAATCTCCTGAATCTGCTCCTCTGTAAACAAAACGCTTTCAATATCGGCGCGCATGCCGCACTCTGTTTTCATATAGATTCCTTCCCTTTCCCCGTATGGTTCCTTTCCTCGCTCAAATCCCTCGGGCGGATTTCCACCTCCAGCGCGCGGCGGGTGCGCCCCGTCACCTGGAAGCCCTCCGCAGGCCCCACGCCCTCGCAGAACACCAGGCGGCCGCCGCACTCCAGCAGCACCACCCGGCCCCTTTGGGACACAGGGACCCTCTGTTCTTGAAACAGCTGTTTCAAGCCCTTTGTCACCCGCCGCCCAGCTGGGGAAAAACGGTCCCCTTCCCGCCGGGAGCGGGCCCTCAAATTGCTTGTAATTATATCATAGTCCAACGCGTTTTTAAACAACAAATTATGAATTTTTGGCTTTGCTTCCCCGCTGGGAAGCTCTTTTACCCGCAAAACCAGCTCCTTCCCGCAGGGGAGGAGGGTAGTGCCCAGGGGAGCTTCCACGGAAAAAGCAGGACAGCCCCCCGGCCTCTCCAGGGAGAGCACCCCCTGGGAGCACTGGGCCCGTACCCCACCGGGCAAGTCCACCTGGCCCCCCTCCAGGCAGCGGAGCAAGGCGTCCAGGTGCTTCTTCTCCAAGGCCGGGCCCCAGCCCTGCCAGAACAGCCGCAGCACGCGGCTGGCCACGGCGGGATGGGCCTGGCGCAGCTTGGCGGCGTCCAGCCCCCAGGGGCCCCGGCACGCCTCCAGCAGTGCCTGGGCCTGGGCCTCCAGGCAGGCGCTGTCCTGGGAGAGTGTGTCTGTCATCCGGGCCACGGCCTCCAGAAAGCTGGGGTTGAGCTCCTCCAGCACGGGGAGGACCTCCAGCCGCAGCCGGTTGCGGGTGTACTCCCGGGAGAGGTTGGAGCTGTCTGTCACATAGGGCAGGCCGTGGGCCTGGCAGTAGGCTTCAATCTCCCCCCGGGGGACCCGCAGCAGGGGCCGCAGCACCTTGCCCCGCCGGGCTGGGATGCCCAGCAGCCCCGGCAAAGAGGTCCCCCGGCACAGGTGCATCAGCACCGTTTCGGCGTTGTCGTTGGCGTTGTGGGCGGTGAGGATTCTGTCCGCCTCCCCCGGCGCCAGGCTTTGGAAAAAGCCGTACCGCACCTGGCGGCCGCACTCCTCCAAGCCCAGGCCCCGCCGGCGGGCCAAGGCGGCCACGTCCACCCGGCGGAGGGCAAAATCCAGCCCAAAGCGCTGGGCAAAGGCCCGGGCCGCGGCCTCGTCCCGGTCCGATTCCTCCCCCCGCAGCTGGTGGTTCACGTGGGCCAGCACCAGGCGCTCCGGGCCCAGGCGGCCCAGCAGCCAGTGGGCCAGGGCGGTGGAATCCGCCCCGCCGGAAAAGCCCACCACCACCTTGCCCCTCTGGGGCAGGCCGGAGATGTCCGCCCCGGCCAAGAGCTCACTCATGGCGGATGACCTCCCGGGAGGTGTAGCGCATGTACTCGCCCTGCCAGTGGACAGGGATGGGCTTTGTCTCGCCGTGGCGGTTCTTGGCCACGATGATTTCCGCGGCGTTCTGGTCCATGTCCTCGGTGACCTGGCCGCCCTCGCTGGTGGCGTTGTAGGCCTCCCGGTGGAGGAAGATGACGATGTCGGCGTCCTGTTCGATGGAGCCGGAGTCACGCAGCTCGGACAGGCCGGGGCGGTGGTCCTTGGTGCGCTCGGTGGGGCGGCGCAGCTGGGACAAGGCCATCACAGGCACGTTCAGCTCCTTGGCCATCACCTTCAGGTTCCGGGTGATTTCCGAAATCTCGTTGACGCGGTTGTCCGTGCGCTTGGTGCCGGTCATCAGCTGCAGGTAGTCCACGATGACCAAATCCACGTGGTCCAGGCGGCGGAGCTTGCCCTTCATCTCCAGCACGGTCAAGCCGGGGCTGTCGTCAAAGTACAAGTCCGCCCGGCGGAGGATGTCCCCCGCCTCGATGAGCCGGGCCCACTCCGCCTCGGTCAAGTCGCCGGAGCGCAGCTTGGTGCCCTCCACCAAGGCCTCGCTGGCAAGCAGGCGGGAGGCCAACTGCTCCCGGCCCATTTCCAGGGAGAAGAAGGCCACCCGCCGCTTGGCAGTGACGGCCACGTGGCGGGCGATGTTCAGCCCCAAGCTGGTTTTGCCCACGCCGGGCCGGGCCGCCAGCACAATCAAGTCCGAGCGGTTCAGGCCGGTGATGGTGTTGTCCAGCTCCTTAATGCCTGTGGGCAGGCCCTTGTACTTGTCCCGGTCGGCGGAGTTGAGCTTGTCCAGCCTGTCAAAGGTCTCCAGCAGGATTTCCCGCACAGGCTGCAGGCCCTCGTCGCTTTTGCCCCGGCGGATGTCGTAGATGCGCTTTTCCGCGGAATCCAGCAGCAGGGAGGTCTCCTGCTCCCCGGCGCTGGCGTCGCTGAGGATGCCCCGGGCGGCCTGCATCAAGGTGCGCAGCTCGTACTTGTCCCGGACGATCCTGGCGTAAGACTCCACGTGGGAGATGGCGGGCACCAGCTGGGCCAGCTGGGTCAGGTACACCTTGCCGGTGGCCTCGTCAAAGTCCTTTTCCTCTTTCAGCCGCTCCAGCACGGTGACAAAATCCACCGGCTGGCCCAGGGCGAACATCTCCATCATGGCGGCGTAAATCATGCGGTTGTTCACCGCGTAGAAGTACTCCGCCCGGGGCAGGATGTCCACCACCGTGGAGAGGCAGGAGGGCTCCAGCAGCACAGCCCCCAGCACCGATTGCTCCGCCTCCAGGCTGAAGGGCATGCTCATCCCCGGCTGAGCTTGGGTGTCAAAATCCATGGCCAGCGCCTCCTTTCCCCCATGAAAGGGAAGCCCCGGCTGGCCCGGGGCTTAGTGTCAGTTTTTCTCGCAGACGGCCACGCTCATCGAGGCGGTGATGCCCCCGTAGAACTTCACGTCAAAGTTGTAGGTGCCAAAGGCCTTGATGTCCATCGGGAGGACCACCTTGCGCTTGTCCACCTCGATGCCGAACTGCTTTTTAATCTCCTCGGCAATCTCCTTGGCTGTGACAGAGCCGAAAATCCGGCCGGCCTGGCCGGGCTTGGCGTAGATTTTCAAGGTCTTGCCAGAGAGGGCGCCGGCGTTCTTCTGGGCGTTCTCCGTCTCGGTCTTGATTTTGTACTCCCGGGCGGCCTCGGCGTTTTTCAGCTCGTTCATGGCCTGGGCGTTGGCCTCTTTGGCCAGCTTGCGGGGCAGCAGGAAGTTGCGGGCGTAGCCGTCGGATACGTTCACCAGCTCCCCCTTCTTGCCAATGGATTTCACATCTTGCAGCAATACCACCTTCATGGCAGTTTCCTTCCTTTCTCGGCGCGCCGGCGGGGCGTGCCCTAGGCGCGTATAAAAATTACACAGCGTTTAATTTTGGTCTGTGGTCTCTTCCATCTTGTCGTCCAGCTCCCGCAGCAGGGCCCGGCGGACGTCCGCCACGCTGACGTTCTTAATCTGGGCGCCGGCGCCGGTGAAGTGCCCGCCGCCGCCGAACTCCTCCAAAATCACCTGGACGTTCACATCCCCCAGGCTGCGGGCGGAGACGCCCACGTCATTGCCGGAGCGGTACAGCACAAAGGAGGCCTTCACCCCCAAAATGGACAGCAGCTCGTCCGCCGCCTGGGCGGCCGCGATGCGCTGGTCGCCGTGGTCCTGGCTGGAGGTGGCGATGGCGCAGCCCTTGTAAATCTCCGCGCCGCTGACCAGCTGGGCCTTCTGCTTGTACGTCTCCAGCGAGTCGGAGAAGAGCTTCTTCACCGCCACGGTGTCCGCGCCCCGCCGCCGCAGGTAGGCGGAGGCCTCAAAGGTGCGCACGCCGGTGTTCAGCACAAAGTTCTTGGTGTCCAGCATAATGCCCGCCAGCAGGGCTTGGGCGTCGGCCCCGTCAATGGCGGAGGCCTTGATGTACTGGGCCAGCTCTGTCACCATTTCCGAGGCGGAGCTGGCGTAGGGCTCGTGGTAGAATATCAGGGCGTTTTTAATGTGGGTCACCATCATCCGGTGGTGGTCGATGACGACCACCCGGGGCACCCGCTCCAAAAGCTCCCGGCTCTCCACAAAGTTCACCGAGTGGGTGTCCACCACAATGAGCAGGGAGCGCTCGGTGGCGCTTTGCAGCGCCTCCAGGGGGCTGATGAACAGCTGGTCGTTGGGATAGGCCTGGTCGGTCATCTCCACCAGGGGCCCGGCCAGAGTCTGGTTGCGGTTGAGCACAATGTGCACCGGCTTCTCCAGGCCCTTGTGGATGGCCGCCCACATGCCCACAGCGGAACCCACGCTGTCCAAGTCGGAATTCTTGTGGCCCATGACGAACACCTGGTCGCTGGCCTTTACATGGTCGGAGAGGGTGGCGGCAATGACACGGGTGCGCACCTTGTCACGCTTCTCCACGCCCTTGGAAAGGCCCCCGAAGAACTCGTAGGAGTCCCCCTCCTGCTTGACGGCCACCTGGTCGCCGCCCCGGCCCAGAGCCATATCCAAGGCCTGGCGGGCCCAGCGCTCGCTTTCGGCGATATCCTTGGCGCCCCGGCCCACGCCGATGGACATGGTGGCGCTCATGTTGTTCCGGGCACTTTTGATGGTGCGCACCTCGTCCAGCACGTGGAAGCGCTTCTGCTTGGCCTGCTCGATGTGGGCGTCGTCCACCACAAACAGGTAGCGGCTGCTGTCCAGCCGGCGCACAAAGCCGTTCATCTCCTCGATGACCCAGCGGCGCATCACCGCGTCCACCTCGCCCACAATGCGGGAGTCGTCCCCGCCAAAGCTGTCGCGGACCAGTTCCTCCCGGTTGTCAAAGGCGGCCAGGCACACCACGGGCCGGCGCTCCCGGTACTCCTTGCTGATGGTCTTAAAATAGGTGTCGTCCACAAAGTAGAGGATATACCCCTCCTTGGCCCGGGCGCCGTAGACCGTGTACTCCCGGCCGTTGTGGGAGACAGAGGTGCCCCGCTCGCCCATCACCTGGCGGAAGGTCTTGGGGTAGATGTATTTGAGCACATTGTCCCCCAGGAAATTCCTGCCGCCGCACAGAGAGCCGGCAAAGGCCTCGTTGGCCCAGACGATGTCCCCCGCCGGGGCCACCACAGCCACCGGCAGGGCAAAGGCCTGGAAGGCCGCTTCCTCCTCCCCGGTGAGCACCCGCTTCGCCGAGCGCACCGTGGTGGAGATGTTCCGCCGGTACAGCACGTCGGACACCAGCACCGCCAGCCCGGAGAGCACCGCCGCGGTGCCCTCCACCAGGAACAGGATTTTATTATAGCGGTAGCTGGCCAGGGCCATCAGCACCATGGCGGCCGCCATCAGGTAAAACAGGGGGGATACCACCCACACCTTTCTCCGTTTCACGCTGCCTCACATCCTCGTCTGCCTAGACTTGCCCGGCCCGCCTTTACACCTCCATGATGATGGGGAGAATCATGGGGCTGCGGCGGGTCTTCTGGTACAAAAAGCGGGAGAGCTCGTCTTTGATGCGCTGCTTCATGCCGCTCCAGTCCCGCACATGCTCCCGGGCACACTCCTCCAGTGTATTATACACCAAATCCCGGGCTTCGTCCATAAGGGCTTCAGACTCCCGCACATACACAAACCCGCGGGAGACAATGTCCGGCCCGGACACCACCTTGCCGCTTTGGGCGTCGATGGAGCACACCGCCACAATCAGGCCGTCCTCGGACAAATGCTTGCGGTCCCGCAGGACGATGCTGCCCACGTCGCCCACGCCCAGGCCGTCCACCAGCACGTCGCCGGCGGGCACGTCGGGCAGCTGCTTCATGTGCTCCTCCGAGAGCTCCAGCACATTGCCGATGTCCCCGATGAAGATGTTCTCCCGGGGCATGCCCATGGCCATGGCCAGGCCCGCGTGCTTGCGCAGGTGCTTCTGCTCGCCGTGGACCGGGATGAAGTACTTGGGCTTTGTCAGGGCCTGCATCATCTTCAGCTCCTCCTGGCAGGCGTGGCCGGAGACGTGGACGTCGTACATGCTCTCGTAGATGACGGTGCAGTCCTGCTTTAACAGCTCGTCCACCACGGCGCCCACGGTCTTTTCGTTGCCGGGGATGGGCCGGGCGGAGATGATGATGAAGTCGTTGGGGTTGATGGCCACCTGGCGGTGGTCGGAGAAGGCCATGCGGGTCAGGGCGGACATGGGCTCGCCCTGGCTGCCGGTGGTGATGAGCACCAGCTGGCCCGGCTCGTAGCGGTTGATGAGGTTCAAATCGATGAGCACCCCATCGGGGATGTGCAGGTAGCCCAGCTCGCTGGCGATGCCCATGACGTTGACCATGCTCCGGCCGGAGAGGGCCACCTTGCGGCCGTACTTCACGGCGCAGTTGATAATCATCTGCACCCGGCTGATGGAGGAGGCGAAGGTAGCCACAATAATCCGCTTGCCCTCGGCCCGCATAAACAGGGAGTCCAGGGAGTTGTTCACCGTCTGCTCGGTCTGGGTGTAGCCGGGGCGCTCGGCGTTGGTGGAATCCGCCAGCAAGGCCAGCACGCCCTCCTTGCCCAGCTCGGCAAAGCGGCACAGGTCGATCATGGCGCCCTCGGCAGGGGTCATGTCAATTTTAAAGTCGCCGGTGTGGACAATGGTCCCCGCCGGGCTGTGGATGGCCAAGGCCACGGCGTCGGCGATGGAGTGGTTCACATGGATGAGCTCCACGTCCATGCAGCCCAGCTGGATATGGCTGCCCGCCGGGGTGACATGGAGGTTGGCCGAGCTCAGGTTGTGCTCCTTCAGCTTGCCCTCGATAAGGCCGATGGTCAGGGCGGTGCCGTACACAGGCACGTTGAGCTTTTTCATCAAATAGGGCACGGCGCCGATGTGGTCCTCGTGGCCGTGGGTAATCACCACGCCCCGGATGCGCTCCCGGTTCTTCTCCACAAAGGCGAAATCGGGGATGACGCTGTCCACGCCGGGCATGTCCTCATCGGGGAAGGACAGGCCGCAGTCCACGATGACCATGTCCCCCTGGCACTCGTACAGGGTAAAGTTCTTGCCAATCTCGTTGAGGCCCCCCAGGAAATACACCTTGATGGGCGGCTTCTGGGCCTTTTTGGAGCGGCTGCCCCGGCCCTTGCGGGCGGCGCGCTTCTCCTGGGCCTCTTGCTGGGCCTTGATGGCCTGCACCTGGGCCGCTGTCTGGCTGATGGCGGGGGCTGAGGCTTTCCTCCCCCCCTTGCCGGAAGCGCGGCGGCTGCCTTCCGCCTTTTTCTTCCCCGCGGCGGGGGCCTTTTCCTGGGCCTTCTTGGGCTCGGCTTTTTTGGCGGGGGTTTTCTTGGGCTCGGCCTTTTTCTGCTCTGCCTTGCCGCGGGTGCGCTGCCCGTCGCCCTGGGCCGGCTTTTTCTTGGGGCCGGCGATTTTCCCAATCTTCGGGGCCTCTGCTGCCCCGCTGAGGACCTGGTCCTGCTGGCGGCCGCTTTTCTCCCCCGAGGGTGTACGGCGCGCCCGTGTGTTCTTCTTCTCTTTTCCGTTCTCTGCCACGCGATGTTCCTCCTTACGCGAATTTCGAATGTCTCATACTTGTACTGTTCTTGTTCTTTTGAAAAGTTCACATCTTCTTTTGCGTTCGTGAAAGAGGGCCGCTTCTCCCTGGGGGAGCGCCGGGAAAACGGCGCGGGGGCAAGAAAGGCGTTCGGCAGCGCAAGCCCCGGGCGTGTTGCCCGGCACTGACCCTTCTTTGCCCTATTCCCAGGCCGCGGGGCATTCCCGCCCCGGTTTGGTTCCGTTTTGTTCCGGCCCTTGTTTCCGTTCTATCAAAATACACGCGGCTCCTGCCGCAGCGATGCCAAAAGAATGCCGCCCAGCCCTATCTATCCCGCGGGACAAGGGGGGCAGGGGAAAACGCACTTTCCCATTTAATAGTGTTATTGTACCGTTTTGCCCAGCCGCTGTCAAGCCGGAAGGCGGCGGGGCTTTCGGATATTCCCCGGGCTCCCCTTTTGAAAAAGAGGGAAAAGCGCCGGAGTCTGTCGAAAAAGAGAAAAGAAGGCGGCCGTAAAGTTTTCGCTGTACATCCACAGGACGCACCTGTCTTCTCTAAAAGGCTTGCGGCTAAAAGCAAAACCCGCAGGCCCCGCCTCTGCGGCAGCCCGCCCCACAGACAGGTTTTTCCGAAAAGCCGCGGCCCTTCCCAGGAGAAGCTTCTTCCCTTTCGGCCAAACACGCAGACGGGATGTTGCATACAAGCTAGTGTAGGCGGGGGATTTCCCCCTTATTCCCCAGGGGGGAAAGGGCCTTTTGAAAAAATTTTCGCCAGCCCGCCCCAGGGTATTGAAAAGTATACTAAAATGGTGTATATTTAAGGAGCCATAGGCACACACTGGGCGCGGGTGGGAGCTTTTCCGCCCCGCCGTTTTCCGGGCGGCCCGCCGCCCCATAGACACGAAATAGGAAAGGAAGGTCATTCCATGAACAGGAAGGTTTACGCGGACAACGCCGCCACCACCGCCGTTTCCCCCCAGGTGCTGGAGGCCATGCTCCCCTTCTATAAAGAAGTATACGGCAACCCCTCCAGCCTTTACGCTTTGGGCCAGGAGGCCAAGCGCCCCCTGGAGGAGGCCCGGGCCACGGTGGCCCGCTGCCTGGGGGCCGAGCCACGGGAAATCTACTTCACCAGCTGCGGCACCGAAAGCGACAACTGGGCCATTAAGGGCGCTGCCCGCGCCATGAAGCGCAAGGGCAAGAACCACATCATCACCTCCGCCTTTGAGCACCACGCGGTGCTCCACACCTGCCAGGCCCTGGAGAAGGAGGGCTTTACCGTCACCTACCTGGACGTCCACGAGGACGGCATCGTCCGGCCCCAGGAGCTGGAGGAGGCCATCACCGAGGAGACAGGCCTGGTGACCATCATGTACGCCAACAACGAGATTGGCACTATCCAGCCCATCCCGGAGATTGGCGCCATCTGCAAAAAGCACGGGGTGCTGTTCCACACCGACGCCGTGCAGGCCGTGGGCAACGTGCACATCAACGTGAAAGAGCAGAACATCGACATGCTGTCCCTTTCCGGCCACAAGCTCCACGCCCCCAAGGGTGTGGGCGCCTTGTACATCCGCACCGGGGTGGTGCTGCCCAACTTTATTGACGGCGGCGCCCAGGAGCGGGGCAAGCGGGGCGGCACGGAGAACGTGGCCTCCATTGTGGGCCTGGCCACGGCCATGGAGCAGGCCTGCTCCACCATGGACCAGCGGGTGGAAAAGCTCACCGCCATGCGGGACAAGCTCATTGGCGAGATTTTGAAAATTGACCGCAGCCGGTTAAACGGCCACCCCACCCAGCGGCTGCCTGGCAACGCCAGCTTCTGCTTCCAGGGGGTGGAGGGCGAGAGCCTGCTGCTGATGCTGGACCTGAAGGGCATCAGCGCCTCCTCCGGCTCTGCCTGCACCAGCGGTTCTTTGGACCCCAGCCACGTGCTGCTGGCCATCGGCCTGCCCCACGAGGTGGCCCACGGCTCCTTGCGGCTTTCCTTTGGGGACTACAACACCATGGAGGACATCGACTACATCATCGAGACGCTGCCCCCCATCATTGAGCGGCTGCGCTCCATGTCCCCCCTGTGGGACGCCATCCAGCAGGGCCGCGTCAACTACGACCAGTACACCGAACAATAAACCAGGCGCACAGCGCCCTTGGAACAACCACAGCAGAAAGGATGGATTCTTTATGGCATACAGCGCAAAGGTCATGGACCATTTCGCCAACCCCCGCAACGTGGGCGAGATGAAGGATTACAGCGGCGTGGGGGAAGTGGGCAACCCCAAATGCGGCGACATTATGCGGATGTATATTAAGGTGGAGGGCAACGTTATCACCGACGTGTCCTTTATGACCTTCGGCTGCGGGGCGGCCATCGCCACCAGCAGCATGGCCACCGAGCTGATCAAGGGCAAGACCATCGACGAGGCCCTGAAATTGACCAACAAGGCCGTGATGGAGGCCCTGGACGGGCTGCCGCCGGTAAAGGTGCACTGCTCCGTGCTGGCCGAGCAGGCCATCAAGGCGGCGGTGGCGGACTACTACCGCAGCCAGGGCATTGACCCCACCCCCATTGTGGGCGAGCTGACCGAGTGCGAGGAGTGCGCCTGCGACGCCCACTAATCCCCCTAGAACCGTTTTACCCTTTGAGAGAACCAGACGGGCCGCTGCACAGCGGCCCTCAGCCTGTCGAGAAACCGGGACATGCATCAAGCGTGAACCGGTTTTTTCGTATATATGGGCAAGATCAAGAGGAAGGCAAAGGAAGAAACAGTGT
>JABLTR010004415.1_pt1 | contig 32828 bp, 29 predicted proteins | sample 7160071 | NCBI WGS metagenome assembly JABLTR01 (sample SAMN14651230, study PRJNA627086) | human gut metagenome | isolation source: feces | host: Homo sapiens | reverse complement strand
GCTGTTGGCCGGGGGCGTGGCGGCCAACAGCCGCATCCGGGCGGACCTCACCGCCGCCTGCCAGGAGAGCGGCGACCGCCTGTTCCTGCCCGAGCTGAAATACTGCGGCGACAACGCCGCCATGATCGGGTGCCAAGGATTTTATGAATTTCAGGCCGGCCATACAGCCGGCCTGGAGCTGAACGCCTACGCCACCCGGGATATTGCCCTGGGGTGAGCGGCGTTGTCGCCGGGGCCCCATCGCAGATGGGGCGGCGCGAAAGCGCCGTACAAGTGTTTTCGCCCAGCGAAAACCTTGGCGGAGGGACGGCTCTGCCGTCCCGAGCATTGAAAAAAGACGGGGTCCCCAGAAAGCGGAGCTTTCTGGGGAGGACAACGCCGCTATGATCGGGTGCCAGGGATACTACGAGTGGAAGGCCGGCCGCACGGCTGGCCTGGATCTGAACGCCTACGCTACCCGGGACATTGCCCTTGGGTAATGTGGAAATTTTAAGGAGGGGAGTTCCTGTGTTCCAGGAACTCCCCTCCTCTGTATTGGTGTGTGGAAATCAAAAGGGCGGCTGAGCCGGGAGTGGTCCCGATTCAGCCGCCCTCAGTTTTGGCGGGGAAGCTCGAGGGGCAGCCCGCCTCGAGTGGGATCGAATGCCCTGAATGTCTTGCACAGCAAGGCGTTCAGCGAGGGCAGCGAGGGCTTTCCCGCCGCTGTGCGACGGGAAAGCAACGGCATTTTTGTGGGCCGGTCAGTCGGCCAGCTGGTCCAGCAGGACCGCCAGCTCCTCCAGCTTTTTCTCCGGGTCCCCGCTCTCCACCGCCTCCCGGACGCAGCAGTCCATGTGAGCCTTGAGCACCATGCGGTTGGCCTTTTTCAAAATGGACTGGGTGGCCATGAGCTGGTGGGACACGTCCAGGCAGTACCGGTCCTCATCAATCATTTTGAGGATGCCGTCGATCTGTCCCCGGGCGGTCTTCAGCAGGCGGGTGACCTGGGTGTGGTCCGCCTTCACTGGATGGACACCACCTCATAGCCCGCCTCGGTGACTGCGTCCTTCAGCTCCTGGTCGGAGACAGGGGCGGCCAGAGTGACGGTGGCGCACTTGTTCTCCAGGTCGGCCTTGGCGGAGGTCACGCCCCCCAGGGCGGACAGGGCCTTCTCCACGTGGGCCACGCAGTGGGCGCACATCATGCCTTCAATGTTCAGTGTCTTGGTCATGGTTTCAGTTCCTCCTTCATTTGCTTGGGTGCTTTCTTCCAAATCAACGGGACAGCTCTGGGGGCAGGATGTGCCATCCGGAGCGGCGCCGCTGTCATCACCGGCGGGGCCGGGGACGTTCTCAGTTTGCTGGGATTGGGGTGCTTGGGTGCGGAATTTGCTTTTGAAAAAGCGCAGGCGTAAAGCATTGGTCACCACGCACACGGAGCTCAGGCTCATGGCGGCGGCGCCGAACATGGGGTTGAGCATGAAGTCGGTGATGCCCAGGGCGTAGAACACGCCGGCGGCCAGGGGGATGCCGATGGAGTTGTAGAAGAAGGCCCAGAACAGGTTCTCCTTGATGTTCCGGATGGTGGCCCGGCTCAGTTCCACCGCCGCCACCGCGTCCATCAGGTCGGACTTCATCAGCACGATGTCGGCGCTCTCGATGGCCACGTCGGTGCCCGCCCCGATGGCAAGGCCCACGTCGGCCCGGGCCAGGGCGGGGGCGTCGTTGATGCCGTCGCCCACCATGGCCACCTTCTTGCCCTGCTCCTGGAGCTCCTTCACCTTGCGCTCCTTGTCCTGGGGGAGCACCTGGGCCATGACCTGGGTGACGCCCAGCTCTTTGCCGATGGCGTCGGCGGTGCGCTGGTTGTCGCCGGTGAGCATGACCACGTCCAGGCCCAGCTTTCGGAAGGCGGCCACCGCCCCGGCGCTGGTGGGCTTGGGGGTGTCGGCCACGGCGATGAGGCCCAGCACCTGGTGCTCATCGGCGAAGTACAGGGCGGTCTTGCCCTGGGCGGCCAGCTCCTCCGCCTTTGCGGGGAAGCTCCCCAGGTCCACTCCGGCCTCCTCCATCATGGCCAGGTTGCCGCCCATACAGGTGCGGTTCCCCAGGGTGGCCCGGACGCCCCGGCCGTGGAGGGCGGTAAAGTTTCCAACTGTGGTGACGGGGAGGTTCCGCTTCTTGCTCTCCTCCACGATGGCGGTGGCCAGGGGGTGCTCAGAGGGGCCCTCCAGACAGGCGGCCAGGATGAGCAGCCCCTCCTCGTCCATATCGTCGGCGGGGAGGATATCGGTGACCACCGGCCTGCCCTGGGTGAGGGTGCCCGTCTTGTCCAGAACCACGGTGTTTACCGTGTGCAGGGTCTCCAGGGCCTCGGCGGATTTGATGAGGATGCCGTTCTCGGCCCCCTTGCCGGTGCCTACCATGATGGCCACGGGGGTGGCCAGACCCAGGGCGCAGGGGCAGGAGATGACCAGCACGGCCACGCCGGTGGTGAGGGCCTTTGTGATGTCATAGCCGCTGGCGAAGAACCAGGCCACCGCGGTGACGGCGGCGATGACCATGACGACGGGGACGAACACGCCGGCCACCTTGTCGGCCAGCTTGGCGATAGGGGCTTTCGACGAGGAGGCCTCCTCCACCAGACGGATCATCTGGGCCAGGGTGGTGTCCTCCCCCACCCGCAGGGCCTCAAAGGTGAAGGAGCCCGACTTGTTGATGGCGGCGGCGGCCACCTTGTCGCCGGGGCCCTTGTCCACAGGCAGGGACTCGCCGGTGAGGGCGGACTCGTCCACGGCGGAGGTCCCCTCCACGATGACGCCGTCCACCGGGATGGACTGGCCGGGCCGGACCACGATGCGGTCCCCCACCCGGACCTCCTCCACAGGGATCTCCACCTCTACCCCGTCCCGGAGGACACTGGCGGTCTTGGGGGCCAGGTCCATAAGCCGGGTGATGGCCTGGCTGGTCTTGCCCTTGGACCGGGTCTCCAGGTACTTGCCCAGAGTGATGAGGGTGAGGATCATGCCGGCGGACTCGAAGTACAGATCCATATGGTACTGCTCCACCAGAGCCCAGTCCCTGTGGCCCAGACCATAGCCCATCTGGTAGATGGCAAAGATACCGTAGATTACCGCGGCGGAGGAGCCCACCGCGATGAGGGAGTCCATATTGGGCCCTAAGTGGGCCAGAGTCTTGAAGCCCACCCGGTAGTATTTGTCGTTGATGTACATGATGGGCAGGGTGAGCAGCAGCTGGGTCAGGCCGAAGGCCACCGCGTTTTCCAGTCCTGTGAGAAAGCCGGGGAGGGGAGCGCCCAGCATGTGGCCCATAGAGATGTAGAAAAGAGGGATCAGGAACACAAAGGACCAGATGAGACGGTGCTTCATGGAGGACAGCTCGGCCTCCATCTGGGCCTCCGGCCGCTCGGTTTTAGCCTGAGCCGTGTCCCCAGCCTTCTGGGGCAGGGAGGCGCCGTAGCCCGCGTGGACCACCGCCTGGATGATGCCGTCGGGGGTGAGGGCGCTCTCGTCGTAGTCCACCGTCATGGAGTTGGTCATCAGGCTGACCTCCGCCTTGCGCACGGCGTCCAGCTTGTTGACGGCCTTCTCTACATGGGCCGAGCATGCCGAGCAGGTCATGCCGGTGACGTTGAATTTTTGTTTCATAGGAGATCACCAAACTTTTTTGAATTGGAGTGGTAAGGGGATGGAAAGGAGTTTTGCCGCCTGCTCTTTTTAAGCCTTCCCCCTGGGGGGAAGGTGCCCCAGTGCGCACACTGGGGCGGATGAGGGGGCAGTCTAAGGAATAGACATCGTTAGAAGAACCCCGTAGGGCGGGGGCTGAAGGTGAATCGGCCGAAGGCCGAGAGAAGCCACCCTGGGGTGTGCCCCCGCAGCTCCTTTTCTGCTCTGTACTCTTGTAAGGGGGCGAGCAGGGTTTCGCCCTGTGGGGCGAGGTACTTTCCCAGCGATGGGAAAGTACCCAAAGGATCGCCGGGGGACGGCTCAGGATGAGCGCTTCGCGCTCATATTCGCCTTACCCCCGGCCCCCCATAACGGGGGACGCGTACCTGCTGGATTTTGCAGAATTGCCGGCGCGCAAAATCTGAGTGGCGCTCTAAATCCCTCCCGGGCCACTGGGCCCTGAGTTTGTAAAAATTGCGGCTGTTGCGGTTCCACTCCCGCGCCTGGCTTTGCCGAACCAACGATACCGGTCTATCTCCTACCGTAGGGGCGCACATTGTGCGCCCGCCGAGCCTTCCCCCTTCAAGGGGGAAGGTGCCCCAGTGCTCACACTGGGGCGGATGAGGGTGCCTTTTTGGGGTGCTGTACGTTCCCGACGGGAGGCCCAAGGGCCTCCCCTACCCAACCCCGGAAGACTTTCTTGAAACCCGTAGAGGAGGGGACAACTCTCCTTGTCAAGGGGCTGATTCCCCCTATCAGGGGGAAATGGCCGTAGGCCCAAAGGGGTAGGGATGATGTCGCGCAGCGACAGAGGGGATAGGGATAGGTACCGAGCGCATGCAAGGCGGATGAGGGTGGGCCCCGGAATGGCAGAACTCCCCTCGACGGGCCGGCCAGTGTCCGGCCCCTACGAAACGGAGGGAGAGCTTTTGTATCCGTCGCAGGGGCGGCCCTTGCGGTCGCCCGCCGTGGGGAAATCGTTTCAACCCGCAGGGGCGGCACACCGGGCCGCCCATCGAAGTTTTAAGCACACGTTGAGACCAACGCAAACTCAAAGAACAACACCCCCCGGGGGAGGGGTACCATGATTGTATACCAGGAAACTAGGTTTGTCAATAGGCGGATACAATTTCCTGCTATGCCGGGAAGCGGGGGACGGAGAGCTGTTCCGGCGGCACTCCCAGCAGGAGGAGGGCTCCCGCCACCGCCAGGGCGGACTGGGGGGAGGCGCCGTGGTCCAACATCCAGGGGAACTCCTGCCGGTCCACCACCTGGCCCTGGATGGTGACCAGCTCCCGCTGGAGGGCCAGCCACAGCTTCCGCCCCTCCCGGCTGGACAGGGTGAGGGTGTTTTTGGGGCCGGAGCCGTAGCTGACGGCGCTGGCCGCCTGGAGGTCCCACCCCGGGAGGGGGGTGTCCCCCGGCAGCAGGGCCATGCGGCAGCGCTCGGGCCGTCCGTCCCCGTGGGCCGCCGCCCTTGGGGAGACCACCAGCAGGGCGGGGTGGTCCGCGGTTGGAATCTGCCCCAGGCTGCGGCCGTGGCGGGCCAGGCGGCGGAGAATGTCCGCCTCAATGCCCTCCTGCTCCTCAATCACCTGAAAAGGACCCAAATCTGCCGCCCCCTTTTGGGATACAGTTTGGATGAAACAGAAATTTTTATGCGGCGTTCCCCGTGGAAACCGGGCCTTTCCTTGACTTTCCGCCGGGAAATGAGTATCATTATTCTGTTATAGTATGCGATAGAACAGTGAGGCAGCGAATTTATGGCACCAAAAAAAGCGAATTACGGGAATGAGTCCATCTCCGCGCTGAAGGGGGCCGACCGGGTGCGGAAGCGCCCGGGGGTCATTTTCGGCTCCGACGGCCTGGAGGGCTGTGAGCACGCGGTCTTTGAGATCCTCTCCAACGCCATCGACGAGGCCCGGGAGGGACACGGAAGCCTGATCACCGTCACCCGCTATCTGGACAAGTCCATCCAGGTGGAGGACCAGGGCCGGGGCTGTCCGGTGGATTGGAACGAGAACGAACAGAAGTACAACTGGGAGCTGGTGTTCTGCGAGCTGTACGCCGGCGGCAAGTACGGGGGCGATGGGGACAACTACGAGTACTCCCTGGGCCTGAACGGTCTGGGCTCCTGCGCCACCCAGTACGCCAGCGAATACTTTGACGCCGCCATCTGGCGGGACGGCTTCAAATACTCCCTCCACTTTGAGAAGGGCGAGAATATCGGCGGCCTGAAGAAGGAGCCCACCGACCGGGGAAAAAAGACGGGCACCACCATCCGCTGGAAGCCCGACCTGGAGGTCTTTACCGACATCGACATCCCGGTGGACTACTACACCGACGTGCTCAAGCGCCAGGCGGTGGTCAACGCCGGGGTCACCTTCCGCTTTCGGGAGGAGACCGCCCCTAATAAATTTTCCACCACCGATTTTCAGTATGAGAACGGCATCCTGGACTATGTCACCGAGCTGGCTGGGGAGGAGCCCCTCACCCAGCCGGTGTTCTGGCAGACCGAGCGGAAGGGCCGGGACCGGGCGGACAAGCCGGAGTACAAGGTGAAGCTGTCGGTCTCCTTCTGCTTCTCCAATAAGGTGTCCGTCATCGAACACTACCACAACTCCTCCTGGCTGGAGCACGGGGGCTCCCCGGAGAAGGCCATGAAGTCCGCCTTCGTCTCCGCCATCGACTCCTATCTGAAGCAGCAGGGGAAGTACCAGAAGAACGAGGCCAAGATCACCTTCAACGACATCCAGGACGCCCTGGTGCTGGTGTCCAACAACTTCTCCACCCAGACCTCCTATGAGAACCAGACCAAGAAGGCCATCAACAACAAGTTCGTCCAGGAGGCCATGACCGACTTCCTCCGCTCCCAGTTGGAGGTCTACTTCATCGAGAACCCCTTCGACGCCCAGAAGATCGCCGAACAGGTTTTGATCAACAAGCGCTCCCGGGAGACGGCGGAGCGGACCCGGCTGAACATCAAGAAGAAGCTCACCGGTTCCATGGACATTTCCAACCGGGTGCAGAAGTTCGTGGACTGCCGCACCAAGGACGTGTCCAAGCGGGAGCTATACATCGTGGAGGGCGACTCCGCCATGGGGGCGGTCAAGCTCAGCCGGGACGCGGAGTACCAGGGGATCATGCCCGTCCGGGGCAAGATTTTGAACTGCCTGAAGGCGGACTACGCCAAGATCTTCAAGAGCGACATCATCACCGACCTGCTGAAGGTGCTGGGCTGCGGGGTGGAGGTGAAGGACAAGCACGTGAAGGACCTGTCCGCCTTCGACCTGGACAACCTGCGGTGGAACAAGGTGGTCATCTGCACCGACGCCGACGTGGACGGCTTCCAGATCCGCACCCTGATCCTCACCATGCTCTACCGGCTGACCCCCACCCTCATCCAGCAGGGGTACGTGTATATCGCCGAGTCCCCCCTGTACGAGATCACCTGCAAGGAGAAGACCTGGTTTGCCTACTCCGACAAGGAGAAAAACGACATTGTAGCCTCCCTGGAGGGGAAAAAGTACGACATCCAGCGCTCCAAGGGCCTGGGCGAGAACGAGCCGGACATGATGTGGCTGACCACCATGAACCCGGAGACCCGGCGGCTCATCAAGGTCATGCCCGAGGATGTGGAGCGCACCGCCCAGATCTTCGACCTGCTGCTGGGGGACGACCTCCAGGGCCGGAAAAACCACATCGCGGACAACGGGTATAAGTACCTGGAGCTGGCGGATATCTCATAGTACGTTCAATCTTTAGGCATGCAAAAGGAGAGAACCATGAGGCATAAATTTTGGCCGGCTCTGTCTGTGCTGCTGGCCCTGGCGTGCGTTTTTTTATGGCAGCGGGGAAAGACGCCTTATCAGGTTGACGATCTGCGGCTCCAGGGTATGCTGCAAGCCCGTGCGCGCTTTTTAGATTATCTGAATTATGGGGATGAAGGCGATTACTGGTACGGAGCAGCGGAATTTCAGACAATGGTTAACGCAGCCAAGTTGGAAAACCTCAACGGCCAGATTGATGCCAATGCGGTGATGGGTGTTCTGGTCTATGAATCGGAGCAGGCGAAGCCTTATCTGGACGAATTGTGCGGCGCCTTGGAGACGTGTATCGCTGATCCGGACAATACTGCACAGTGGGAGATTTCTATGAACGAATTGCGACACTTGCTGGAAGAGGGCGCCTGACGGCGCAGAGGGGAGCGGATATGACAGCCGTTGAGATCAACGAACGGGGCCCGGAATTGATTGCCCAGCTGCTTATCATATGGGAGCGGTCGGTCCAGGCCACTCACGCCTTCCTGTCAGGGGAGGAGATTGCCAAAATCAAACCCTATGTGCCCCAGGCTCTGGAGCAGGTCCCCCACCTGATCGTCCTGGAGGACGAGGGCGGAGCGCCGGCGGCCTTTATGGGAATCGGGGAGCAGAAGCTGGAGATGCTGTTCTTGGCCCCGGAGGCCCGGGGAAAGGGACATGGAAAGCGCCTGCTTCAATATGGGATCGAGCGGTACGCGGTCCAGGAAGTGACGGTGAACGAGCAGAATCCCCAGGCCATCGGATTTTATGAGCACATGGGGTTTCAGACCTACCGGCGCACGGAGCGGGACGAGCAGGGCGGGCCGTATCCGCTGCTGTATATGCGGCGCGTGTTGCCGGACGTTTCATCTGAGGGACGGTTTTAGGGGGACGTTTCGCTCCCCATACGGTGCTTTTCGCAGGGGCCGGCCCCAGATCAGCCCGCGAGCGGCCCAGTGTGCCGCCCCTACGGACCTCATCCGCCTCGCTGCGCTCGGCACTTGCCCCTACCCCTTTTGTCCCTTTGGGACATTTCCCCCTGACAGGGGGAATCGGCCTAAAGGGGAAGGCACGGGCGGCTGGTAGCCGCCCCTACGGCGAATCTGGAAGCGGTTCCTTCTTTTTCGTAGGGGCCGGACACTGGCCGGCCCGTGTTCCGGGCGACCGCGAGGGTCGCCCCTAAAGCTGGAAACGAGGTGGGAACGTTGGTTCGGCAAAGCCAGGCGTACCAATGGACCCGCACCGGCTGAAATTTTCCACCCAAACAGGCCGCCGAAGGCGGCGAAATCCCCATGCGAAAAGAATCAGCCAGCGGCCCGATGAGGGCATCGGGCCCTACAGGGGAAAACCTGAGTGGGGCGGCGGCGGGGGCAAGCCCCCGCCCTACGGGGTGGGGAAAGACGAAGCAGACGGCGAAACTTCTCTGCTCAATTTCTAGTGATTGATATAAAAAGTGTATGGATGAAGAATAAGGACGGAATGTAATGCCAAAGAAGAAACAACCCAACGACAAAAAGCCAAAAGTAGAAAACTCCAACGTGATGGGCCTCCACGCCGAGGTGCTGGAGCAGCCCATCACCGAGACGCTGGAACTAAACTACATGCCCTACGCCATGAGCGTCATCGTCTCCCGGGCCATCCCGGAGATCGACGGCTTCAAGCCCAGCCACCGGAAGCTGCTGTACACCATGTACGATATGGGCCTGCTGAACAAGCCCCGCACCAAGTCGGCCAACGTGGTGGGGGCCACCATGAAGTTAAACCCCCACGGGGACGCGGCCATCTACGACACTATGGTACGCCTCAGCCGGGGCTATGGGGCCCTGCTCCACCCCTTTGTGGACAGCAAGGGCAACTTCGGCAAGGTGTACTCCCGGGACATGGCCTGGGCGGCCAGCCGGTACACCGAGGTGCGGCTGGACCCCATCTGCGCCGAGCTGTTCCGGGACATCGACCAGGACACGGTGGACTTTGTGGACAACTACGACGGCAAGCTGAAGGAGCCCTCCCTGCTGCCCACCACCTTCCCCAACGTACTGGTGTCCGCCAACCAGGGCATCGCCGTGGGCATGGCCAGCAATGTGTGCGGGTTTAACCTGGGGGAGGTATGCGACACCACCATCGCCTATCTGAAGAACCCGGACTGCGACATCATGGCCACCCTGAAGGCCCCCGACCTGCCCACCGGGGGCGAGCTGATCTACGACCCGGCGGCCCTGGGGGAGATCTACCGCACCGGCCGGGGCTCCTTTAAGGTCCGGGCCAAATGGCGGTATGTGAAGGAAGAGAACCTGATCGAGGTCTACGAGATCCCCTACTCCACCACCTCGGAGGCCATTATGGACAAGGTGGCCGAGCTGGTGAAGGCGGGGAAGATCAAAGAGATCGCCGACATGCGGGACGAGACCGACCTGACCGGCCTGAAGCTGGCCATTGACTTAAAGCGGGGCACCGACCCGGACAAGCTCATGGCCAAGCTGTTCCGCATGACCCCCCTCCAGGACAGCCAGTCCTGCAACTTCAACATCCTCATCGCCGGCATGCCCCGGGTGATGGGGGTGCGGGAAATCCTGGAGGAGTGGACCGCCTGGCGTGCTGAATCCGTGCGGCGGCGGGTCTACTTCAACATGAAGAAGAAGCAGGACAAGCTGCACCTTCTGAAGGGCCTCCAGCGCATCCTTCTGGACATTGACCGGGCCATCCAGATCATCCGGGAGACCGAGGAGGACGCGGAGGTGGTGCCCAACCTGATGATCGGGTTCGGCATCGACCAGGTCCAGGCGGAGTACGTGGCGGACATCCGCCTGCGGAACATCAACAAGGAGTATATCCTCAAGCGCACCCAGGAGGTGGACGCCCTGGAGGCGGAGATCGCCGACCTGGAGGCCACCGTCAACGACCCCAAGCGCATCCGGAAGATCATCATGGACGAGCTCACCCGGGTGAAGAAGAAGTACGCCGTTCCCCGCCGCACCGAGATCCTCTATGACTACCAGGCGGAGGAGGACCAGGGGGAGGAGGACGAGACCCCGGACTACCCGGTGAATCTGTTCCTCTCCCAGGAGGGGTACTTCAAAAAGATCACCCCCCAGTCCCTGCGGATGGCCAGCGACCAGAAGTACAAGGAGGGGGACGGCCCCTGGCTCAACTGGGAGGGCACCAACCGGGACGAGCTGCTGGTGTTCACCGACAAGCAGCAGTGCTACAAGACCCGCATGTCCGACTTCGACGACTCCAAGGCCAGCGTCCTGGGCGACTACCTGCCCACCAAGCTGGCCATGGACCCGGAGGAGCGGGTGGTGTGGGCCTGTATCCCCGGGGACTACTCCGGGCAGCTGCTGTTCGTTTTTGCCAACGGCAAGGTGGCGCGGGTGGAGCTGTCCGCCTACCAGACCCAGACCCGCCGGAAGAAGCTCACCGGGGCCTACTCCGACAAGGCGCCCCTGGCGGCGGCCTTCCTGGTGCGGGAGGACTTCGAGCTGGCGGTGTACTCCAGCGACGGCCGGTGCATGGTGTTCCACACCGCCCTCCTGGCCCCCAAGACCACCCGCACCACCCAGGGGGTCAACGTGATGACCCTGAAGCCCAAGCGGGTGGTGGAGAAGGCTCTGCCTCTGGGGGAGACGGCCATCGTCAACCCCGCCCGGTACCGGGCCCGGAGCCTGCCGGTGGCCGGCGCCCTCCTGAAGGAGGAGGACCGGGGGGAGAAGCAGATGTCCCTGCTGGAGGAGTAAGGAGTAGGACTCTCTGCTCTGCAGAACATAGAATCGGAAGGAGCGGGTTATTTGCCCGCAGGATGGAAAGGAAGAAGAAAATTTTATGAGTGCACTGAAAAAAGTGGATTGGAAGCGGACCGCTTCCGCCTATTTCTGGATCACGGTGGGGTCGATCCTGTACGGCTTTGCCTTTGACTGGTTCTATACCCCCAACCTCATCGGCTATGGTGGTATTACCGGCGTGGGCCAGGTGGTCAACGCCTTTATCCCCGCCATCCCCATCGGTATGTTCGTGCTGGTCATCAACATCCCCCTGTTTATCCTGGGGTGGAAGTTCATCGGCGGCCATCTGCTGGTCACCTCCCTGTACTCCATGGTAGTGTCCTCTGTGGCGGTGGACGCCTTTGCCCTGATCATCGACTTTCAGCCCATGGACCAGATGCTGGCCGCGGTGTGCGGCGGCGCGCTGATCGGGCTGTCCCTGGGCATCATCTTTGCCAAGGGGGCCACCACCGGCGGCACCGACCTGATCGCCCGGCTGGTGAAGCTGAAGCTGCCCTGGATTTCCATGGGGAATATGCTGCTGGTCATCGACACGGCGGTGGTGGTGCTGGTGGCCCTGGCCTTCGGCAACCTGACCACCGCTCTGTACGGCTTCATCGCCCAGGTGGTGTGCGCCTATGTCACCGACATGGTGCTCTACGGCCTGGACACCGCCAAGGTGGCCTACATCATCAGCGAGAAGGCCCATGAGATCTCCGACTCCATTGTGGGCCAGATGGACCGAGGGGTCACCGTCCTGCCGGGAAAAGGCGCCTACTCGGGGGAGAACAAGCTGGTGCTCATGTGCGCCTTCAAGCAGAAGGAGATCGTGAATCTGAAGGAGATCATCTTTGAGATCGACCCCAAGGCATTCATCATTGTGTGCGACGCCCACGAGGTGACGGGCAACGGCTTCAAGACCTATCAGAAGAACGACATCTGATCCCCTCCCGGAAAGGAGCGCGGTGAGGGAACCAGACGGAGGAAGGAGGACCCTGGGATGAAACGATGGCTCTGCGGCGCGCTGGCCGCCCTGATGGCGCTGACCACCGGGTGCTCCGCCATCCTGAATCGGGACTACACCAGCGTGACGCCCCACAGCGCCACGCCGCAGGCCGACGGGGAGAGCAACACCATCCGGGTGGGGAGCTACCAGGAGCTGGTGAACGCCCTGATCTACCTCATCGGCCGGGGAACCGAGGGGGGAGCCATCCGCTTTGACGGCGGGGACAGCGACGAGACGGCGATCCAGCAGATGCTGGACGAGGCCTGTCTGGAGGTGGTCCAGGAGGACCCCCTGGGGGCCTATGCGGTGGAGTACATCAAGTACAGCGTCACCCCCATCGTGGGCAGCTATGAGGCGAATGTACAGATCACCTACCGCCGCACCCGGGAGCAGGTGGCCGCCATTGTGGACGCCACCGGCACCGCCGCCATCCGCAGCGAGCTCAGCGAGGCCCTCTCGGAGTTCTCCAGCGAAGTGGTGCTGCGCATCAGCTACTTTGAGGAGGACAGCGAGTACATCCGGCAGCTGATGCGGGAGGCATACCTGTCCAATCCGGCCTCCGCCCTGGATTTCCCGGACGCCCAGATCACCATGTACCCGGAGACGGGACAGCGGCGGATCGTGGAGGTGCTGCTCACCTACCACCAGTCCCGCCAGACCCTGGAGAGCCGGCGCAACTCCCTTCAGCGGGAGGCGGACCGCCTGCTGACCCAGGCGGGCGTCCAGGAGGATGTGCTCTCCCAGCTGGTCCGGCTGGTGCGCCAGACCTGTTCCTATCAGGAGGGGGGCGGCTCCACCGCCTACGACGCGCTGCTGGAGGGGACGGCCGACAGCCAGGGGATGGCCATGGCCCTGGCCCTGCTGTGCCAGAGGACCCAGCCCGCCCTCTCCTGCACGGTGGTGGACGGCCAGTGGAACGGGGTTTCCCACCTGTGGAATGTGGTCCAGACCGCCGGCGGCTACCGGCACGTGGATCTGACCCAGCCGGGGGAGCCCGTATTCCGCACCGACCAGGAGATGGCCGCAGCGGGCTACACCTGGGACAGCGAGCGGGTGCCGGTGTGCGCGGCGGAAGAGGAGACGTAACAATCGTAAAAATAGGAGTTCCTGAGACAGGAACTCCTCAGGCTGTCAAAAAAGTCCAAGGACTTTTCCGACAGCCTGAAAAATGCCGTTACTTTCCCGCCGTTCAACGGCGGAAAAGTCCTCGCTGCGCTCGCTGAACGCCTTGCCCTGCAAGGCATTCAGGGCATTTGATCCCACTCGAGGCGGGCTGCCGCCCCCTCGAGCTCCCCCGCCAATACTCGGGCGGATTCGTTTAAACAGAGGTTTTTCGACAAAATGAGGAGTTCCTGAAACAGGAACTCCTATTTTTTACGGTATAAAAGCAATTACCCCACGCTGATGCCCATGCGCCGGGCCACCTCCAGCATGCCGTGGCCCTCGGGGACCAGGCGGCTCTTGCCGGCGATGTCCTTGAGCTTGTTCTCGCCCACGTGGTTGTTTTTCATGGCCACGGTGATGCCGTAGTTGCCGTCCTCCACCATCTTGGCGGCGTAGGAGCCGAACTGGGTGGCCAGCACCCGGTCGTAGGGAGAGGGGCTGCCGCCCCGCTGCATGTGGCCGGGGACGCAGATACGGGTCTCGATGCCGGTGAGCTCCTCGATCTCCTTGGCGATGCGGTTGGTGGCGGTGGTGTAGCCCTGCTCAGCCCGCTTGGCCATCCGCTCCTTCTTCTTCATGCGGGCCTCTTTCACATCGTAGACCCCCTCGGCCACCGCCAGGATGGAGAAGCGCTTGCCCTGGGCGGCCCGCTTCTCAATGGCGGCGCACACGTTCTCAATGGAGTAGGGCAGCTCGGGAATGAGGATGATGTCCGCCCCGCCGGCGATGCCCGCGTAGAGGGTGAGCCAGCCGGCCTTGTTGCCCATAAGCTCCACCACCATGCAGCGGCTGTGGCTGCCGGCGGTGGTGTGCACCCGGTCGATGGCCTCGGTGGCAATCTCCATGGCGGAGTGGAAGCCGAAGGTCACGTCGGTGCCGAAGATGTCGTTGTCGATGGTTTTGGGCAGGCCGATGATGTTCAGCCCCTCCTCGGAGAGGAGGTTGGCCGTCTTATGGGTGCCGTTGCCCCCCAGGCACAGGAGGCAGTCCAGCTTCATCTCGGCGTAGTTCTTCTTCATGGCCTCCACCTTGTCGATGTGGTCCTCGCCCACCACCCGCATGAGCTTGAAGGGGGTGCGCTTGGTGCCCAGGATGGTGCCGCCCACCGTCAGGATGCCGGAGAACTCGCTGGGCTGCATCACCCGCCAGTCCCCGTTGATCAGGCCGGAGTAGCCGTTGGAGATGCCGATGATCTCTACATGGTCCTCGCCCAGGCGCTGATAGAGGGCCTTGGCCACCCCCCGCAGAGTGGCGTTCAGACCCGGGCAGTCGCCCCCCGAGGTCAGGATACCCACACGTTTTTTCATACTGAATGCTGCCTCCTTTGTGTCAAATGATCGGTCCAGAACAAAAGTATGGACCTTTCCCGGGATTTGTCAAGAGAAAAGAGAAAAAATCCCCCTCTTTTTTCCCGGGGGCAGGCATACACTGGACAGGAGAAGGTGCGAAAGGGAGAGAGGGGGACGGGCCGTGTCGGAGCTATGGCGCATGGAGGGGGGCGGGACCCTCTCCCTGCGGGAGGAGGGGCCCCGGGTCCATCTGGAGGCGGCGCGGCCGGACGACGGCCGGGGGCTGTACAAGGCCTGGGTCCGGGGGCGGCAGGGGAGCCTGCTGCTGGGCACCCTTGTGCCGGAGGCAGGCGGGCTCCGGCTGAGGCGGACGGTGAGCCGCTCCAGCCTGGAGCAGGCGGGGTGCTGGCCGGTGACGGGGGGGAACTGTGTGCTCACCTACCCCTTTCCCGGGGCGGAGGGACCGGGAAGCGCCTGGGCCCCAGAGTCCCGCCCGGAGCGGCTGTGCCGGGACCCCCTGGTGAAGGAGAGCCTGCGGGGCCGCTCCGGCTTTTGCGGGCGGAGGGATGGGGCGCTGTGCCTGCTGTCCGCGCCCTTCCGGCCGGACCGGCCCTTTCCCATTCCGGTTTTGTTCTGTCTGGCCAGGGTGGAGCGCCGGGGCGGGCGGCCCTGGCTGGTGTGGGCCTTCGATCTGGAGGGAACGCCCGTCCTGCCCCGCATAGAACCGCCGGAGGGGGGACATACTGAGGGGGCAGACTGAAGAAAGCCTGATTGACGCCATAAGGAGGAGATACCATGCCGATTTTGACCACCAAGGAGCTGCAGGCCCTGTCCGACCAGCTGGATTTTGAGAAGGTGCTCCACTGCAAGTATCTGTCCGCCGTCCAGGAGTGCCAGGACGACGGGCTGAAGGGAAAGCTCCAGAGCATGGCGGACCAGCACCGTCAGAACTACACCACCCTGCTGGGCTATTTGAAATAAGGAGGGGAACGGGATGACCGATCAGGAGCGCATCACCGATTTTCTGTGCAGCGAGAAGAAGATGGCGGCCAACTACGACACCTTCGCCTCGGAGTGTGTCAGCATTCCCCTGCGGGACGAGTTCCTCCGCCTCTTCAACCAGAGCCACCACAGCCAGACCGAGCTCTTTCAGCTGGCCCAGGAGCGGGGATGGTACAGCCCCGAGCAGGCCCAGACCGACAAGATCGACCAGGCCTATACCAAGTATTCCAATCAGCAGCCCACCGCATGAATAGGTGAGGGCGGACGGGACACAGCAAAAGTGCTGTGTCCCGTCTTTGTGGTTGGGGGCGGCCGAGAATTTTGGGAAAGAACATTTTCAAACAAAGCCTACTCTTTTTCCAGGAGTGCAGGTATAATGGATGCGAGGACAGGCGAGGACCCGCCGGGTCAGGCGGGAATCCGGAAGAAACTAGGAGGAGTGAGGCGCATGGAACGAAGCAGTCCGGTCTATCAGACCTATGTGAAGATCCTGGAGCGGGAGCTGGTCCCGGCTATGGGGTGTACCGAGCCCATTGCCATTGCCTACTGCGCGGCGGTGGCCCGGTCGGTACTGGGGGAGCTGCCCGACCGCATCCACGTGGAGGCCAGCGGAAATATCATCAAAAATGTGAAGAGCGTGGTGGTGCCCAACACCGGCGGACGGCGGGGCATGGAGACCGCCGCGGCCATCGGCGTGCTGGGGGGCGATGAGACAGCCGGCCTGGAGGTCATCGCCCACGTCCCCCAGGAGGCGAAGGACCGCCTGGAGCGCTACCTCCGGGAGACCAAGATCACGGTGGGGGCGGCCCAGACCGACCACGTGCTGGACATCGAGGTGACCGTGTCCAAGGGGAACTCCCGGGCCGTGGTCCGGGCGGTCAACGAGCACACCAATCTGGTATACATTGAAAAGGACGGGCAGGTTCTGGAGGAGCGGACCATCGAGAAGCAGGAGGACCCGGATGCGCCGGACTACACCCTTTTGAATGTGGCGGACATCTGTGAGTTTGCCCGGACCTGCGATTTAAGCGACGTGTCCGCCATCCTGGACCGGCAGATCGCCTGCAACACGGCGGTGGCGGAGGAGGGGCTGCGGGGGAACTACGGCGCCAATGTGGGCAGCACCCTCCTGAAAGCCTACGGGACGGATATCAAGATCCGGGCCAAGGCCAGGGCGGCTGCCGGCTCCGACGCCCGCATGAGCGGCTGTGAGCTGCCGGTGGTCATCAACTCGGGGAGCGGCAACCAGGGACTGACCGTCTCGCTGCCGGTGATCGAGTACGCCCGGGAACTGGGCTCCTCCCAGGAGGAGCTGTACCGGGCCCTGACCCTCTCCAACCTGATCACCCTCCACGCCAAGGAGGGCATCGGCCGCCTGTCCGCCTACTGCGGGGCGGTGAGCGCCGGGGCGGGGGCCGGGGCGGGCATCGCCTGCCTCCACGGCGGGGACTATGACGAGATCGCCCACACCATTGTCAACGCCCTGGCCATCACCTCGGGGATTGTGTGCGACGGGGCCAAGGCCTCCTGCGCCGCCAAAATTGCCGCGGCGGTGGACGCGGGCATCCTGGGCTTTGAGATGTACCGCAACGGGCAGCAGTTCTACGGCGGCGACGGCCTGGTGCTCAAGGGGGTGGAGAACACCATCCGAAACATCAGCCGCCTGGGCCGGGTGGGGATGCGCGAGACCGACCGGGAGATCATCCGAATGATGGTAGGGGAGGATGAGCGGAGATGAGTGTGGAGGTGCAGAGAGAGACACAGGCGGTCTATCCGGAGATCCAGGCCATTCGGCATAAGCTACACCGATGCCCGGAGCTGGGGCACCGGGAGGTAGAGACCACCCGGCTCATCCGGGCCTGCCTGGAGGAATACGGGGCGGAGGTGCTGGACTACGGTTTTCCCACCGGGCTGGCGGCCCGGATTCGGGGCGGACACCCCGGGAAGCTGCTGGCCCTGCGGGAGGACATCGACGCCCTGCCCATCCTGGAGAATACCGGGCTGCCCTTTGCCTCCCAGACGCCGGGGGTGTGCCACGCCTGCGGCCACGACGTCCATACCGCCGCCCTGCTGGGCTGCGCCAAGCTGCTGGCCCGGCGCCGGGAGGAGCTGTGGGGAGACGTGCTGCTGATCTTCCAGTGCGGGGAGGAGACCTTTGACGGGGCGGCCGCCATGCTGAACCAGGGCCTGTTCCGGGATGGGACGCCCGACGCGGTGGTTGGCTTCCACTGCGCCCCCGACCTGCCCCTGGGGACCATCTCCATCCGGGAGGGGATCGCCAACGCCAGCTGCGACAGCATCCGCCTGGAGGTGACGGGGAAGGGGGGCCACGGCGCCCACCCGGAGCTGTGCGTGGACCCGGTGGTCCTCAGCGCCGGGCTGCTGATGCAGCTCCAGACCCTGGTCAGCCGGAACAACAACCCCGCCGACCCGGTGGTGCTCACCTTTGGAGAGATCCACGGCGGCACCGCCCCCAATATCATTCCAAATACCGTCACCCTCCGGGGGACCCTGCGCACCCTGGACAACCAGGTGCGGCGGCGGCACCTGGAGGCCATCGCCCGGATTGGGGAGGACTTCTGCCGGACCTTCGGCGGGAGCTGCACGGCGGCGGTGGAGCTGGGCGTCCCCCCGCTGGTCAACGACCCGGAGAGCTGCCGGCTGCTGCACCGGGCGGCGGACCGGGTGCTGGGACCGGACTGCGTGGAGACGGGCCGGGCCCCGTCCATGGGGTCGGACGACTTCTCCTGCCTGCTGGAGGAGTGCGGAAACCGGGGGGTGCAGTTCCAGCTGGGCACCGCCCAGGAGGGGCTTCCCCAGAGCGGCCTGGGGCTCCATGTGGCGGAGAACATCTTCCCCGACGAGGCGCTGCTCCCGGGGATCGCCCTGCTGACCCAGTTCGCTCTGGACGATCTGTCGCCAAACAGGTGAGCGCCGGGGCTTGCAAGGGACTGGAAAATCCGATATAATAAACAAGCATGATAAAAAATCCCCGCAGAAAAGAGGAACTGCTGTGAAATTAGGAATCGTGGGTCTCCCCAATGTGGGAAAGAGCACCCTGTTCAACGCCATTACCAACGCCGGCGCGGAGAGCGCCAACTACCCCTTCTGCACCATCGACCCCAACGTGGGCGTGGTGGCGGTGCCTGACGCCCGTCTGGACAAGCTGTCTGAGATGTACCACCCCAAGAAGACTACCCCGGCGGTGATCGAGTTCGTGGACATCGCCGGACTGGTGAAGGGGGCCTCTCGGGGGGAGGGCCTGGGCAACAAGTTTTTGGCCAACATCCGCCAGACCGACGCCATCGTCCACGTGGTGCGCTGCTTTGACGACGAGAACGTGATCCACGTGGAGGGCTCCACCGACCCCATCCGGGATATGGACACCATCGACCTGGAACTGATCCTGGCCGACGCGGAGATGGTGGACCGGCGCATCGACAAGGCCCAGAAGGCGGCCAAGGGGGACAAGAAGTTCCTCCGGGAGGTGGAGGTGTTCACCGGCCTGAAGGGCTGGCTCAACGACGGCAAGTCTGCCCGGAGCTACTTGGGCCAGGTGGACGAGGACGACGCCGCCCTCATCGCCACCTCAGAGCTGCTGTCCCTGAAGCCGGTAATCTATGCGGCCAACCTGGACGAGGACGGATTTTCCGACCCGGAAGGAGTGGCCTACTACCAGCAGGTGAAGGAGCGGGCGGCCTCGGAGGGGGCCCAGGTGATCCCCGTGTGCGCCAAGCTGGAGGCGGAGATCGCCGAGCTGGAGCCCGAGGAGAAGAAGATGTTCCTGGACGACCTGGGCGTGCCCGAGTCCGGCCTGGACCGGCTGGTGAAGGCTAGCTACACCCTGCTGGGCCTCATCTCCTATCTGACCTCCGGCGAGGACGAGTGCCGGGCCTGGACCATCACCAAGGGCACCAAGGCGCCCCAGGCCGCCGGCAAGATCCACTCCGACTTTGAGCGGGGCTTTATCCGGGCGGAAGTGATCGCCTACGACGACCTGATGGCCTGCGGCTCTATGGCCGCCGCCCGGGAGAAGGGCCTCATCCGCTCCGAGGGCAAGGAATACATCGTCCAGGACGGCGACATTATCCTCTTCCGGTTCAACGTGTAAGGACCGGGGTACGCCGGACAAATTTTGAAAAAACAGTTGTATTTTCTTCGTCCATCGTGTACACTATGGACAACAGAATCCGTATGAGGAGGAATTGCCTTATGAAAGTTGCCCGCTTCGTGCTGAAGATCGTGGCCCTGTCCCTCACCGCCGCCGGCGTTATCTGCGCCATCATCGCTTACTGGGACAAGCTGGCCGAACTGGGGGACTACGCCAAGACCAAGGTCCAGCAGAAGGCCTGCGCCTCGGAGTATGAGGACTACGAGGAGTAACAAGGGACAAAAAGCAGCCGCCTGAGAGAAGGCGGCTGCGCTGCAAAGAAGAAAGACGAGTAAGAAGCAATCGCTTTTTACTCGTCTTTCTTTTTGCCTCAACTTGTCTACAGACCGAAATAAAGATGTGGATCAATTTTTTGGTTTTCTGTTTGGTCTCCTTTTGATGTTCAGCAGCCGGGTGAAATCGTCAAACAGAGCGGCGTCAACTGGCTCGAACATCATCCACTTTCCGTCGTGGTAAGTCTGCGCTTCGTCATAGATCCGCTGAACTTCCTTGGAATAGCGGCCTCTCTCCTGCTCAAACTTTGCGCGCTCATCTTTTCCCAGGATGATCATAAATCCGATGCAGTTTTCTCTTGCGTACAAGGCGCACAGCGTCTTTCCGCCCCGGCGGTATTTGTATTCATAGGTCCATGCCTTGCCGCCCTGATTCCAGAGGCGGTCCATATCATACTTCTCTTCGATCAAAGCGCATAATTGGTTCCATATCTCGTACCGAGAGGTTCCGACCAGAGCGGTCATCTGCTCTGCCGTGGGCGCCGCGTCAAGCATAGTAGCATCCTCCATCCATCCGATTTGCCCCCTGCCTGTCTCTGCGGATAGTTTACCACACATTCTTTCCCGGCACAATGCATTTTCAGACTGGGGGGCTATTGGGGCCGTCTCACGGCCCGGCGCCACCGCAGCCGGGTCCGGTCCCCGGTGCGGCGCAGGATGACCGAGGAGACGATCCCGTCGGCGGTAAACGCGGCCAGGGCCGCCCAGGACACCGGGGTCGGGATCATGGCAAACAGCCGGGCGGCCGCCGGGTGTACCCAGTAGACCATGGGAAGCAGGAGAAGCCCCCAGGCCATGGTAAAGGGGAGGCAGACCCGCCCGTTGAGGTTGCCGATCTGGCCGTGGTAGTCCCAGAAGGAGACGGAGAAGGCCCTTTGGTAAAAGACGGAGACGGCGTACTCCACCGCAGTGGCGGTGAGCCCCCCCACAATCACCAGGAGGACGGGGGAGCGGAGCACCGCCCCGGGGAGAAGCAGCACCGTGCAGGCCCCCAGGCCGTACACCGGGCACAGGGGGAGGAGAAGCAGGCACTTCCGGTCCATGGGGGCGCCGGTCCACCAGGCGTAGCCCACCTCCAGCAGGAAGCCCAGAAAGCTGTAAAAGAGAAAATACCAGAACCACTCCATCCCGCATCCTCCTGAACGGCGGACCTGTCTCCGCCCAGATTCGGCCCGGGAGGCGGAGTGGCTCCGTCTCCCGCCGGACAGAGTTAGGATGAGAGGCCGCTCTATGAATCATACGCGGGGAGCCCTGGAAAAACAACGCCCCCGGCCGCCGTGGAGGAGGCCGGGGGACGGAACAGCGGCGAAGCCGCGTTTACAGGGTCGGAAGGGGATCGTCCAGAGGCGCGGGAGCGTCCTCCCCCTCGTTGGCCTGCTGGGGCGTGAGGGCGGAGCCGGGCGGCTGGGGGACGAAGGAGACCTGGAGGACGGCCTGGGGCCAGTTCACCTTCACCTGGGCGTGGAGCCCCTTCTCCTGGGCGGTCCGCTCCAGGAGGGCGACCAGCTCCCCCAGCACGTCCCGGGTGAGATAGCCGCCCCGCCAGTGGAAGATCAGGGGCTTTTTCTTGCGGATGGCCTGGAGGGCCCGCCGGCCCACATCCTCCTGTTTGGTAAAGGACAGCTTCTGTTCCCGGTAGAAGAACCGGTCCCCCTGGGTGCAGGCGGGGGCATGGGTGAGAATGGGCTCGTGGTCCCGGAAGATTTTTTTGTCGTCCAGATTGAAGTAGTCGTACCGGATCACCCCGTCTCCCCCCAGGGAGTTGTCAAAGGTGGCGTCCAGGTGATAATACTGCCCGCCGATTTTTACAATGTTCCAGGCGTGGCGGTAGCGGATGCCCTTGTCCGGGTTGTTCTCCGAGATGACCACGATGCACCACAGACCCAGGGCGTCGCACAGGGCCTTCACCGCCTTGGCGATGCCCTCGCACACGCTCACCCCCTGGCCCAGAGGGCCCAGAATCTCGTGGGAGTAGGGCTTTTTCAGCTTGTCATACCGCACGTTCCGGCAGATGAAGTCGTGGATGTACCGCTCCTTTTCACCCTCGCTCTTGTCCATGGCGGGGCGGGCCAGCTTGGCAATCCGGGCAGACATGGCCCGCTGGTGCTCCCGGATCTTCCCCTTGTCAAAGAGGTACTGGGGCAGAAACTCCACCGTGGAGGCGGCGGGGTGGACCCGGCAGGAGAAGCCGGTGACGTAGAAGATCTCCGGGTGGTCCAGGCGGAGCTGGAATAGGATTTGACCCAGCTCCTCCATCTCCAGCCGGGGGACGGGGAAGGCGGGGCGCAGCTCCTCCAGGCCGGTGAGAATGGCGTGGTAGGCGCTCTGCCAGGTCTTTCCCATGCGGCTGTAGTAGTAGAACTCCATGCAGGGCCCTCCTTTTAGAGAAACAGGGCCAGCAGGGAGGTGAAGATCCCGCATACACAGATGGCGATGGAGCTCATGGCCCCCTGAATCTCGCCGATCTCCATGGCCTTGGCGGTGCCCAGGGCGTGGCTGCACGCCCCGATGGCCAGTCCCTCCGCCACCGGGTCGGTGATGCGGAACCACTTGGCGAACAGGGGGGCGAACACCGCCCCCACCAGACCGGCCAGGATCACCGCCGCCGCGGCCACCCCCTGGATGCCGCCCTGGCTCTCGGCGATGCCCAGGGCGATGGCGGTGGTGACGCTCTTGGGCAGGAGGGAGGCGGTGAGCACCTCCTCCAGCTGGAACAGGCGGCACAGGGCCAGCACGCTGCCCAGACTGGCCAGGGTGCCCGCCAGGCACCCGGCCAGGACCGGAAGAAAATACTCCTTGAGGGTGGCGCGCTGGTGGTAGATGTTCAGGGCCAGCACCGCCGTCACCGGACCCAGCATCATCTGGATCAGGCTTGCCCCCTGGTTGTAGTGCTCCAGGGGGATGTGAAAGACGGCCAGAATGGCGATGATCAGCACGCCGGCGATGATCAGGGGGTTGCACAGCACCCACCCGGTTTTCTTTTGGACCCACAGCCCGGCGCACCAGGCGGCGGCGGACAGGGCCAGACCGAAAAACGGGGAGGTCAGAATCGCGTCAAGCATGGCGGTCCTCCTTCCGGTTCCGATGGCGGAGCATCAGCAGCCGCACAGTCCAGCCGGTGACCAGATAGACCACCGGCGTGGTGAGCACGATGATGAGGAGCAGGGGGACCAGCTGGCTTTTCAGCAGCTCTATATGCTCCAGCAGCCCCACAAAGGAGGGCAGAAAGAAAAAGGCCATATTGGCCACCAGAAAGTGGGAGGCGGTCTGGATGTGCCGGTCCTTCACCACGCCGGTGAGCAGCAGGACCATCAGCAGCACCATGCTGATGACGCTGGCGGGAAAGGCCACCGGGAGAAGGGCCGCCACCCCCTCTCCCACCAGACAGATCCCAAAGATCAGGGCAAGCTCGCCCATAATATTCATGAAATGATTCTCTCCTTGTTGATCAGATTTCTGTGGAAACGGCAAAAATTCAGGGCGGGGCGGGCCCCGTCCTGACGAAACAATGTGTGGGGAGTGACGTGTTGGAAGGGCGGGCGACCCGGTGAGGCGGCCCTGCGGAAGGTGTGCCACCCTTGAGACGGGCGAGTCTTGGACCAGCCCCTACAGCGGGGATACAGGAACGGCTGTGTTTTTTCGTAGTGACCGGTCCCTGACGGCCCATTGGTTAAAGGATCGCTTTCCGGGATACGGCGGGAGGGGCAAGCCCCTCCCCTACGGGATTTAAAAAAATTTGCCGGAATCGGGTAGGGGAGCCCCTTGGGGCTCCCGCCGGGGGCATATCAAGGGGGCACCCTCATCCGTCACGGCTTCGCCGTGCCACCTTCCCCCTGGAAGGGGGAAGGCTTTGCGGGCGACCGCAAGGGTCGCCCCTACGGCATAACACGCGCCGGGAGCGTTGGCTCATCAAAGCCAGGCGCAGAAGTTGAGCCGCATCAGCTGCAATTTCTGAGCCGCCAGGGCCCAGTGGCCCGGCGGGAATTTAGATACCCACTCAAATTTTGCGCGCCGGAAATGACGCACCAACTACCAGGAGGGCATCTCCCGTAATGGGGTCCGGGGAAAGCGGTCTATGGGCCTAGGCGGAGCGAAGCGCAGCCGTAGCCCATCGGACGCGTCCCCGGGGGCGTTTTGCCTACTTTGCCGCCATGGGCAAAGTAGGTCGCCGCCCGCAGGCGGCGAAATCCCCCTGCGGGAAACCACAGGAGCGGCGCGCCGAGTCGTCGCGCCCTACAGAGGGCGAAAACCCTCCCACGCGGGCGGCCACATGGGCCGCCCCTACAAAAAGAAATTTAATCCCAGATCGCGGTGGCGAAGTAATCCTCCGGCGTCTCGGCCCGCCGGATGAGGCGGGTGGAGCCGTCCTCACACAGGAGCACCTCCGCTGAGCGCAGGCGGCCGTTGTACTGATAGCCCATGGCGTGGCCGTGGGCGCCGGTGTCGTGGATGACCAGCAGGTCACCGATATTGATTTCCGGCAGCATGCGGTCGATGGCGAACTTGTCGCTGTTCTCGCACAGAGAGCCGGTGACATCGTACTTGTGGTCGCAGGGGGCGTCCTCCTTGCCCATGACGGTGATGTGGTGGTAGGCCCCGTAGATGGCCGGGCGCATCAGGTTGGAGGCGCAGGCGTCCACCCCGATGTACTCCTTGTAGATGTGCTTCTGGTGGAGCACCTTGGTGACCAGATGGCCGTAGGGGGCCAGCATGAAGCGGCCCAGCTCGGTGCAGATGGACACGTCGTCCATGCCCGCGGGGACCAGCACCTCCTCATAGGCGCGCCGCACCCCCTCGCCGATAACAGCGATGTCGTTGGCGGGCTGCTCCGGGCGGTAGGGGATGCCCACGCCGCCGGACAGGTTGATGAAGGTGATGTGGGCTCCAGTCTCGTTCTTCAGGTCCACCGCCAGCTGGAACAGAATCTTGGCCAGGGCGGGGTAGTAGTCGTTGGACAGGGTGTTGGAGGCCAGGAAGGCGTGGATGCCGAACTCCTCGGCCCCCATCTCCTTCAGGCGCTTGAAAGCTTCGGCGATCTGCTCCCGGGTCATGCCGTACTTGGCCTCGCCGGGGTTGTCCATCACCTGGAAGCCCTCCTTGCTCTCCCCCAGCTGGAAGGTGCCGCCGGGGTTGAAGCGGCAGGAGATTTTCTTGGGGATGTACCCGATGGTGTCCTTCAGGAAGTCGATGTGGGTGATGTCGTCCAGGTTGATGGTGGCCCCCAGCTGGGCGGCCAGAGCGAACTCCTCCGCCGGGGTGTCGTTGGAGGAGAACATGATCTCCCCGCCCTGGAAACCGCAGCGGTCGGACATCATCAGCTCGCACAGGGAGGAGCAGTCCACGCCGCAGCCCTCCTCCTTTAAAATCTTCAAAATCTGGGGATTGGGGGTGGCCTTCACGGCGAAGAACTCCTTATAGCCGGGGTTCCAGGCAAAGGCGGCCTTCAGGGCCCGGGCGTTCTCCCGGATGCCCTTCTCGTCGTACAGATGGAAGGGGGTGGGGTACTGCTTGACAATCTCCTGGAGCTGTTCCAGGGTGACAAACGGCTTTTTCATGGGTCATCGCTCCTTACGCGTTCTCTTTCTCTTGGGAGCCCTCGGGCCTCCAGGTCAAAATCAGTATTAGTTTATCCAGTTTTCCCGGGAAAGTCAATGAAAAGAGGGGCGTGCAGAGAAAAAAGCGGGGGCAGGCCGGGACAGGTTTTTCTTGCGTTTTCCCGCCAACTCTGATACAATAGAGAAAATTTGCGGAGAGGGGAGTATCCATGGACGGATTTGGAGACATGCTTTCAATGGCGCTCTGCTCTTTGTGTTCCTGACAATCACCGTGTGATTGTCTTTTTTTGTGTGGATACAGATGAAAAAGAAGGGAGAAACAACCATGAATCAACCCCAAGGCATCTATGACGCCCGGCAGCTGGGGCGGCCCAAAATGTTTGTGTTGGGCGCTCAGCACATGTTTGCCATGTTCGGCGCCACTGTTCTGGTTCCCGCGCTCACGGGAATGTCCGTTTCCGCAACGCTTTTGTTTGCGGGGCTGGGGACGCTGCTGTTCCACTTTCTGACCAAGTGGAAGGTGCCCGCCTTTTTGGGCTCGTCCTTCGCGTTTATCGGCGGCTATCAGGCCATCGCCCCCATGATCGCCAATGAGGACGGCAGCCTGTCCTCCAACACGGAGATGCTCCCCTACGCCTGCTTCGGCGTGGTGCTGGCAGGACTCCTCTATGTGGTGCTGGCCGCCCTCTTCAAGGTGTTCGGCACCAAGGCGGTGATGCGCTATTTCCCGCCCATCGTCACCGGCCCCATTATCATCTGCATCGGCCTGACCCTCAGCTCCACCGCCATCACCAACTGCCGCTCCAACTGGGCCATTGCCCTGGTGGCCATCGCCATTGTGGTGGTGTGCAACATCTGGGGCAAGGGTATGGTGAAGATCATCCCCATCCTCCTGGGCGTGGTGGGCTCCTATGGAGTGGCCGCCGTCTGCCAGGCCGCGGGGATGGAGGTCATGGACCCGGCCAAGGTCCAGGCCCTGCTGGACGCCCCCTGGATCGGCCTGCCCTTCCGGTTTGAGGACACCCTGTTCGGCCTGTTCAGCCGGCCCAATGTGGACTCCGGCATGCTGCTCACCTCGGCGGTGACCATCATGCCCCTGGCCCTGGCCACCATGGTGGAGCACATCGGCGGCATCTGTGCCATCTCCTCCACCTGCGAGCGGAATTTCCTCCAGGACCCGGGCCTCCACCGCACCCTGCTGGGCGACGGCATGGCCACCTCTCTGGCCGCTCTGTTTGGAGCTCCAGCCAACACCACCTACGGCGAGAACACCGGTGTGCTGGCCCTGTCCCGGGTCTATGACCCCCGGGTCATCCGCATCGCCGCGGGGCTGGCCATCCTGCTGTCCTTCTCCCCCAAGTTCGCGGCCCTGGTGTCCGCCATGCCCACCGCCACCATGGGCGGCGTGTCCATGGTCCTCTACGGCATGATCTCCGCCGTGGGCGTGCGCAACATTGTGGAAAATCAGGTGGACTTCACCAACAGCCGCAACGTCATCATCGCCGCCATCATCATGGTGCTGGCCATCGGAGTCAACTACTCCGGGGCGGTGACCTTCTCCGTGGGGTCCATTGAGGTGAGCCTGTCCGGCCTGGCGGTGGCCGCCATCGCCGGCATCGCCCTGAACGCCGTTCTGCCGGGCAAGGACTACGAGTTCGGCGAGGACGAGAAGGGAGACACCTCGGTCAATTTCCAGGTCTGAGGCAAATCTGAAAGTCGGATACAGAGAACCTAAAAAAACGATTAAATCCAGACAAAGGTCCTTGCGCCGCTGAATAAAATGCGTTAGAATGAAGCCAGCACACGGGAAACCGTACGAAACAGGAGGTACGAAATCATGGGATTTTCGGATAATTTGACTGAAATGGCCACCGATCTGGCTCAGAGCGTGGCCGCCACGTCCAAGCGCCTGGCGGAGGCCGGTGTGGCCACCTCCAAGCGTGTGGCGGAGATCGCCAAGCTCTCCGCCTCCAACCTGGCGGAGGAGGGCGGAATCAAGAAGGCCTATGTGGAGCTGGGCAAGCTCTACTATGCCGAGCACGGAGCCACTCCCGACGCGGGCTACGCCGCCGCCTGTGAGAAGATTGCCGCCGCAAAGGCCACCATTGAGGCCAATAATGAGCGGATCGCTCAGCTGAAGGCTGAGGCCAAGGCGGATGGAGAGGTCATCGACGCCGACGAGGTGGAGGAGGCCGTGGAGGCCGAGATCGTGGCCGAGCAGGCCGCCGAGGCGGAAGGGGAGGAGACCCCTGCCGAAGAGGAAGCCAAGCCCGAGGAATAAGAAAAAAGACAGACAGAGGGCGGAGCCTTACGGCTCCGCCCTCTCAGACTGTCGAAAAAGTGGCAGAGCCACTTTTTCGAGTTGGGCTGCACGAAATTTTTGCCTCGATTTCTTGCGAAATTGTCGGCAAAAATTTCGCGAGAAGTGTCATTTCCGAGGCGCATGTCCTCAAAAATGACAAGATTAAATTTTATTCCGTCGTCTGCGGACGACGGAACTCCTTGCAGGAGGGCTTTTTTGACAAGCTGAGAGGGCGGAGCCTTGCGGCTCCGCCCTCTGTTGTATTTCAGCGATTGATAGAACGGGATCAGGCCTTCCACAGCCCGTGGAGGTTGCAGTAGGCGTAAGCGGCGACCGTCTGGTCTCCCTCGGCCAGGGCAAAGACCGCCTGGGGCTTCTCGCCGGGCTTCAGGTGCTTGATCTGGCTGCCCTGCTGGGTCTCCAGAACAATCCATTCGATGAAGTGCTCGGGGAGCATGGGGTGCTCCACGGCGCCCACCGTCACGGTGACCTGGCTGCCCTCGGCCTTCACCACGGGGACGTGCTTCTCCACGGCGGCGTCGGTGGTGCCGGGGACGATCTCGGTCATCTTCTGGCCGCAGCACATGACAGGCACGCCGCTGGACTTCACAAAGGTGATAATGTTTCCGCAATGCTCGCAGACATAGAATTTCATAGCGATCCCTCCAGTTGTCGTTGGTATTGTGTTTGGCATCTGTTTTTGGGTGGACTGGTCTGAGATAGGATATGTATATATCCGAGAATAATATACCAGTTCTCTAGGAAAAAGTCAATGGCGGATCACAGGGCACCGGCCTCCTGGTAAAAGCGCTCCGCGCCGGGATGGAGAGGGATGGGCAGATCCTGACAGAGAAAGTCCGGCTGGGCCATGTCGTCCATTGCGGGGGAGTAGTCCCCCATGCGGCCGGAGACGTTCCAGATGGCCTGGGTCAGCTGATAGGCCAGATCCTCCGGCATGGAGCTGCTGACGCACAGCAGGCACTTCACGCCGAAGGTGTCCACCGTCTCCTCCTGGCCGGGGTAGGTTCCGGCGGGGATCTGAGTGGGGAAATAGACTGGATTTTTCTCCAAAATGGTCTCCAGCTCCTCCGGGGTGTAGAGCAGAAGCCGGCAGGGCATCTCCTTCGCCAGGGCCACAAGGCTGGGCACGGGCATGCCGGTGAAGGCGTGGACCGCGTCCAGTTCCCCTTTGCCCAGCATCTCCGCGCCGTCTCCCAGGCTGCAGTTGACAAAGGTGATGCCCTGTTCCTCCAGGGAGAGGGAGGCCGCCGCCGCCCGGGCGGACAGCTCTGTGGTGGAGCCCTGGGGACCGGCACCGATGCGGGCTCCGGTGAGATCATGGACATAGGTATAGCCGGAGGAGGCGGGGACCACCCAGTTGGAGACGCTGGAGTAGACCGCCCCAATGGCCCGCAGCTCTACGGGAGGCTGAAACTCATCCTCCCCGTTTACCGCCGCGTAGGCCATGTCGCCGGAGACCAGGGCCAGGTCCACCTCCCCCGATTCCAAAGAGCGGACGTTCATGCCCGAACCGGTGGAGGCGCTGATGTTGACCTTGATGGAGTGGTCCTCCTGGGTGATGGCCTGGGCGAGGGCGCTGCCCGCCTGATACATAGTTCCGCCGCTGTCCGCAGTTCCGATGGTGAGGAGAATCAGATCCCCCTCGCTGTCCCCCGAGCTGCTGGAGCCGGAGGGCGCGCCGCACCCTGCCAGAGTGCCCAGAAGCGTGAGCGCCAGCAGCGCTTTACGGCAGAATTGACCGGTACGCAAACAGATCCCTCCTTGATGGGGCGGACAGCAGCCTTCCACCCTTGGAAACTGTTCCCAGGGAGAAGACATCCTGTGTTTTCCTCAACAACACACACATTTACTATACCATATTTCACGCCCCGGGCACAAGAAAAAATTCCCGGTGCGTTCGGGCGGAAACAAACAAAATCCCCAGGAGCCGGGGAAGCGGTTCCCTGAAGCTCCTGGGGGATCTGCGCACAGAACGATGAAGGGGGCGAGGGGGGAATCATCCCTCCGCCGGGCAGACGCCCTTCCGCACGTGAACGATAAAATCCTGCACATTGGTGACGATAGTCTTTACCGAGAGACTGCCCCGGTCCCGCAGCTTGTTCACCGCAAACTCGGAGATGTCCACCGAATAGAAATACAGGGGCCGCACCTGTCCGTCCACCACCCGGTAGCTGGGGGTCATGTTGCCGGTGGCCACGGTGTGCAGAGTGGAGGCCATGCAGATGATGGTGGTGGCCTTCCGCACCAGTTCCCGCATGGCGTCCTGACCCTGATACACGTCGCCGTACACCTCGGGCAGGGGACCGTCGTCCCGGACGGAGCCCACCAGGGCAAAGGAAACCTGGTGGCGGACGCACTCATACATGATGCCGTCGGTCACCGCGCCGGACTCCACGAAGGCGGGGATGGAGCCCAGCCGCCGCACCGCGTTGATGGTGTCAATGTGGTTATAGTGGCCGTTGAAGTGGGGCTTCTGGGTGTAGATGTCCTGACCCAGGGCGGTGCCCAGATAGCTGGCCTCCAGGTCGTGGGTGGCCAGGGCGTTGCCCGCCATCAGGCCGTGGACATAGCCGCCCCGCACCAGGGCGGCAAAGGCGGCCCGGGCATCCGCGTCAAAGGCGCAGGCGGGGCCCATCACCCAGAGAATGTTTCCGTGCTCCCGCTCGTGGCGGAGAAGCTGGTAGAGCTCGTCATAGTCGATGGAGTAGGCGGTCTCCCGGCTGCGGCCGGTGCGGAAGGCGAAGGCCTCCTGGTTGCCCGCCTCGTCGGCAAAGCAGTTGGGGTGGATGTAGATGCCCTCGGAGCCGTCCTCCGTGCGGCCCACCACCACCGGGTCCCCCGCCTTGACGTTGCGGAACTCCACAATCTCAATCCGCCCGCCCCGGGCCACCGCCACGCAGTCCATGCGGCTGTCCTCCGCCAGCACCCACCGGCCGTCCAGATGGTAGTATTCCGGAAACAGGGTGGTGGCGTGATATCCGTCGGGCACGACGCCGTCCTGCTCCGCCGGAACCAGCTTCACGTCCGGGGCCTGATCCAGTCCCAGGGCGGTAAAATCCGGGGCCAGATAGCGGGGTAAGGAAAAATTCATGGTTGGGACCTCCCACAGGACGGATCGCACCGGCAAAGAAAAGGCCGGGCGGAAACGCCGGCCTATCCTGCTGTCTCGGGTTTGCTTCGGGCGCGGAGCGCCTTTGGATGAAATCCGTCCAAACATTGAAAATTGATTTTGAAACATAGTGGATTGAAAACTTTTTTTATTATATACGCCTTTTTTACAAAAGTCAATTTTCCCCGTGGAAAATCAGCGGGAAAAGGAGCCCTCTTTTCCGGGCGATTTGACAAAAGGGGACGGCAGAGTCCCCTCCGGAGAGGGGTCCATCCTCCGGCCGGCAAAAAAATCGAAATTTTTTCAAAAAAAGCTTGACGGCGGGAAAAAATCTGGTATAATAATCTTCGCTGTCACGAGTGACCAGGGACAGCAGCCGTTTGGAGAGATGGCTGAGCTGGTCGAAGGCGCACGATTGGAAATCGTGTAACGGCTAATACCCGTTCGAGGGTTCGAATCCCTCTCTCTCCGCCAAAACAAAAGGACATCCGAAGGCATAAGCCCCATAGGTACACAATGTGAACCTATGGGGCTTATGCTATGTATGGGGCAAATCATTGAAAACAGACCGGCTGACGGATGGCACCCATGATTGGGAGCCGCCCGTCAGTCGTTCTGCTTTATTTCTTACATAACAGCCGCCACTGGGCGCTCTCGCTCTGGAGCTCCACCATACGGCGGTAGAGGCCTCCCTGCTCCATCAGCTCCGCCGGGGTGCCCTGCTGAACCACATGGCCGTCCTCCAGCACCACAATGTGATCGGCTCCCGCCACGGTACGCATCCGGTGGGCTATGACCAGTACCGTTTTACCCCGGAGCAGGCGGGAGAGGGCGGTTTGGACGGCGCTCTCGTTCTCCACGTCCAGGCTGGCGGTGGCCTCGTCCAGCAGCACCACCGGCGCGTCCTTCAGCAGGGCCCGGGCGATGGAGATCCGCTGCCGCTCCCCGCCGGAGAGGGTGGAGCCGTTCTCGCCGATCACCGTCTGGTAGCCCTGGGGCAGCCGACGGATGAATTCATCGCATTGGGCGGCCTTGGCGGCCTCCAGCACCTCCTCATCGGTGGCACCCCGGCGGCCCAAGCGGATGTTCTCCATCACCGTGTCCCGGAACAGCACCACATCCTGGAACACCATAGAGTAGGAGCACAGGAGGGTTTCCGGGTCCACCGTGGACACGTCCGTTCCGCCCAGGGACACCTTCCCGCCGGTGACATCCCAGAATCGGGCAGCCAGCCTGCAGGCGGTGGATTTTCCGCCGCCGGAGGGGCCGATCAGGGCGGTGACCTCCCCCTGGCGGGCGGTGAAGCTCACATCTTCCAACACCCCTGCTCCCTCCCGGTAGGCAAAGGAGACATGGTCAAAGGTGATGTCGTATCGGTCGGGGTGGAAGTTCTCTGTTCCTGTCTGCACCGGCTGTTCCAGAATAGAGCGCATCCGTTCAATTTGCAGCTTGGTGTTGAAGGTGGCGGCGATATTCTGGAGTACCACCCCCAGAGGATCATACAGCCGGGCAGCGGCGAACAAGAAGCCCAGGAAATAGAGGAAAGAGAGCTCCCCGGCCAGCAGCAGCGCCCCGCCGGTGAGCACCGTGGTGGCAAGCCCCAGGCGCAGGAATGCCTGAGCGGAGCACACAAACACGCCGGTGGCCAGCTCGGACCGGATGGAACTGCCTTCCATAGCGGATAGCTTTGCCTCCAGGTCGCCAAGATACCGCTC